>Ga0098049_1000863_pt1 | contig 11882 bp, 12 predicted proteins | sample 13BtaG_FD_92582 | JGI IMG/M metagenome (GOLD analysis project Ga0098049, IMG submission 92582) | Marine viral communities from the Subarctic Pacific Ocean - 13B_ETSP_OMZ_AT15268_CsCl metaG | ecosystem: Environmental > Aquatic > Marine > Oceanic | place: Subarctic Pacific Ocean | collected...
CTTGAATCACCTCTTAAATAACTCTGTCCTTGTTGGAAACTAAATTGTCCACTACCACTTAGTAAAATACCAGAACCACCACTAGCTGTTGGTGGTGTAGAACCCATAGCTATTTTACCAGTAAGAGCTGATGACATAGTAACTGTTGCTGTTGTTAAATCAAAAGTACTTGTGTTTATTGCAACGCCACTAGATTTTACTTGAAAGAAATTAGTAGCATTACCTATGTATGCTAATGAAGCAGTCATTTGACCAGTAGAGCCTGTAACTTGAAACTTACCACCTGTTCCACCTGACATACCGTCCGTTCTAATTGTTTGACCACCTATCGTATTTCCACCCTCTCCAAGTTCAACTATTATATCACTATCTGCGGTGCCAGTTCCATCAAAGAATTTCATTCCTTATTCACCAGTAGCTACTTTACCTAAATGAATTACATCTTGTGAACCATCATTAACTTTAATTAATTCATTGGTAGAATCTAAAGTAATTTTACCAGCACTATCAGCTATAGTACTATTAGTGAATGACCAACCTGCTATTCTATTTCCTTGACCCCCTGGGTCTCCCAATAGGAATACATTCTCATTATTAACTTTTCCTATAATACCATAATTATCATTTGTAGTGTGGAATAATTCTATTTTATTTTCATCATCTTCTTTAATCGTAATAGTCGGTGATGATGGGTCTGATTTGATTTCAATACCTTTACCAGAAGCGTTGAGGTCAGATATTGCAGTTGAAGTGATATCCCAACCACCGATTGTACCTCCAGCTTCTGCTGTAATCGTACCTTGTAGTACAACATCACCATCAGGTTGTAAGTGGAAATTACTTGAACTAATTTCTACATTACCGAGCGCACCACTTACGAATTGTGATTGACCACCTAAAAAGAATGTTTTTGTTCTAATATCTAGTATAGAAGGATTAGTTCTAAATCTTAAATAACTTTCATCTGGTCCAGTGATTCCATCATGTATTTCTAAACCGGCTCCTTTATAATCATCAGGAGCATCTGGTAATACAGAACCACTAAATAACATAAATCCACCAAGTCCAGTATTATCACCAGCACTTAACCCTGCTCCAGGTTCACCTAAAGAGGCACTTTTAAATCCTTGATATCCTACCGTACGAATAAAAGCTGAATTGACACCGGCAGCTTCAATACCTTCACCAGCGACATTTCCCATAAATAATGAACCAGTCAATAAGTTATCGAGACCATCGATTACGAAAGCTGAACCACTTATATCAACATTTTCTGCTGTTGTAAGTGTCTCAACCGTATTACTATTTATATCAAAATATTCAATAAATAAATCTAATTTATCAGGCCTTTGTGTTCTAGGTAACGGAACAATAATATTATACTCGTCAGGAGAAAAACCAGTATCTTGTGCTGGTCTTAATGACAGGTCACTTATGTGCCACTCACCTGAAGTAGCTCTGATTTGTAAAGTCGTATCAATATTTCGTAATACATCTAAATTAAATAACGGTTGAAAACTATGTTCAACTCGATTAAAATCTTGAATACCTTTTGTTTGTGAATTTAAATCTAATGATACTACGTTTCCACTCTCATTGTCTGAAAGTTCAGCTCCTAAAAAAGTGTTAGTGTTTAATTTTTTAGAACCATTTAAGTTAGACCCTGACAAATGAAAATATAATTTACCTCCACTTTCATCTATTCCATCTTGATTGACTTTTGTAGTGTTAGTTCCTTTTATCTTAGCTGATAAAGTATAGACAATATCTTTTTCTAAAATAAAAGGATAATCAGGATGAGTTTCAGCAACTATCGATTGATTTACTCCGGCTGTCGAACCACTTAAATGAAGTGAATCAATATACTGACTACCAGTATGTGTCATAGCTACATTAGCTGCTTTTACATTTCCGTCAAATGATGAAGCTGTCCAATATGAATTAATGTGATTTTGGTCTAAAAAATATCCTGTTCTTAAGAATCCCGAAATTGATGTATCATCTCTAAGTAGTTCAGGTGATTCTATCACGGTGTCAGCTAAAGTACTAAATCCTGAATTTTGTGATTGCATTTTTCCATGAACTTTTACTCTATACACATCACCTGAAAATGTTCTTAAATTTTTGATTGTTAAGTTTAGAAAAGAATCAAGATGTATACTAGATGATATTATAGCTCTATCAACATCTTCAAAAGACATCGTTAACGGGACATCAGTAAAATCATCAACTATCTTGTGGTCGACTTTATCAGGGTCATCAAATGAAACCACTTCATCTAAAACGAGTTGGGTATCATTAATAACCTCTTTTACTGAAGTTTGAAACTCAGGTACGGTTACCTCTTGATTAAAAGTTCTACCTTCTCCATCTGTTTTTTGAATCGTAGATGTGTGAGCAGGAATTGTCATAGTTCCACCTGCCATCTTACTGGATAGATTACCGTTAGGGATTGTAATAGCTTGAGGTGGGTCTTCTTTAGAAGCAAAAAATACTTGACCTCCTCGTCGTTTTATAATAGGAGGAGCTCCTCCATAAAGACCCGTTTTATATTTAAATTTTTCTGTAAACTTTTCGATATCTCTTGTTGGTCTATATGGTGTGACATTATCCTCTTTTTCTTGAGAACCTGTTGTAACCGTAAAGGATTGATTTTTCAAATCAGGTGAAGTTGTAGCTGAACCAGACGCAAAGAATTGTGTTGATTGTGTGACTGGTGTTATTACAATTCTAGGTTTTACAATTTCATTAGCTTGTATAAATGGTGATTTAAAAAATCTAATAGGTTGAGTATTAACACTTGTCGATAAATCTAAATTAATTTTTTGTTCGTATTTTACATTGTATGTATTTTGAAATCGAGAAGGTATTTGAAAGTTAACAGCTTGAGGGTCTAGTTCACCTAATATAGTTAATGAACCTATTCCCTCTTTATTGACAGGAGGTCTATAAACTTCAACCGTAACAAAACGATATGGTAAAAAGGGAGCTTGTTCTTCACCAACTAAATCAACTGGTGATACAAATACCGTATTACCAGCAGCATCTAACATTTCCATTTTTAAAGGAACACCTTTTTTAAGTAAACGTGAACCGAATATTTTAAAAGCAGAACGACCTTGTGTGAAGGTTGTTGGTACTTCTACTAAATTAAAATAATTATTACCAGTATCATTGACTAATACTTCGACGTTTGTAAGGTCTTGTTTGATTAAACGACGGGCTAAGAATCCCATGTAGTTATCTCCGTTGATATATAATAAATATTTGTATAGAATATTTTGGAGAAAAAGGTAGGTAAAAAGTAGTTAAAAAGTGTGTATTTTCATATTTATTATTATGGAAGACAAATTCGTAAATATAAAGATTAGACAAGAATATCGTGATATGTTAAAAGACTATTCAAAAAATCACGGATATAAAATGTATGCTTTAATCGAAGAGATGATTAAAGAAAAGTGTACTAAGAGAATATTATATTCTAACGAAAATTAATATTACTAAATCCGTTTTCTTTTTTAACTTCTAACAAAGTATCTACAGCATCTCTCATTGAATCTATATGAGATACAATCAATGTAAATTGGAATTGTGATTTCAAATATTGAAATAAACTATATACTGAGTTTAAGTTATCTGAATCCATTGTACCCCAACCTTCATCGATAGCAAGAAAATTACTTCTTGGTAAGTTAGATACATTGATAAGTCCTACACGTATAGCTAAAGAAGATATAAATCTTTCCATACCACTACTTAATTCAAGTGGCCATATATTATCATCATCATATACAATATAGTTATTTATATTCTTACCGTCCATCTCGAATAACATTTGGAAGTCGACAAGTTGAGCTAATATATTGTTGACTTCACTCTCGATAGTTGGAAGAGCTTTTGTTATCAAATCATAAGGGACACCATCACGTTTTACAGCATCTAAATAATATTGATAAGCCTCATACTTACCTTCAAGTTCAGAAACTTTCTTGATATTATTAAGAATTGTTCTTCTGTTTGTATCTATGACTTTTATTTCACCGAATACATTATTTATTTGATTTATCAATATATCAAGTTCATTGTTTACATCTTCTAAATCGGTTTCTGTTTTAGAAATCTCATTTTCTACTTGTTGATTGTAAGTTATATCTTTTTCTTGTTCATAGTATTTTACAATTTTTTCTTCGATGGTTGTTATTTGATGTAAAACATTTTTTCTTTTTTCTTGTAATATAATTTCTGTACTATTTGTTTCATTAATTAAAACTTCTACTTGTTGTAACTTCGATATAGCTTCATCTAAATCTATCTTTCTTTCTCGTGTGTGTTTTAATGACTCAATACTATTTACAACATCATCAAGATTAACTAAACTTTGTTTTACTTTTTCTTTATCCTCATCTACTGATTTTTGTGTTTCTATCGCATCAAGTGTAAACGGATTCTTCATACAATATTCACAATCTTCATCATATTCAAGATGACCGAGTTTGTCTATTTTTTCTAATTTAGTTTTGACTTCTATTTTCAGTTTATCTAAGTCAAACTCAGCTTCTCTTTTCTCAGTCTCTAGTGTTTGTATTTTAGTAAAGTTTTCTTCAGTCTTTTGTTTTTTATGATAGTCTACTTTTGTCCTAAGTTGTTCATTTAGTGTTTGTGCCTTCTCAACCTTTATTTTACTTTCACCAAGTTGATTATCTATACCAGATAATGTTTTTGTTAATATATCTTTATTTTCTTTTAGATTATCTAAATCTTCTATCGAAGAATCTGTAGGTCTTAATTTCTTAGTTAGTGTTCTTATTGCACTTTCGTATGATTTCTTTTTTGATTGTAGTCCATCTCTAGTATTTTCTAATTCTTTTTGTTGTTCTTTGTATTTAACTTTCTTATCTTTGATATCAGATAAATCTTTCTCCCAATCATTTTGTTTGAAATTTTTCAAAACAGCAGAAACATCTTTTATTTCTTCTGAAGCTGCTTGCCATAATTTATCGAATATTTCTAATCCCATAAACTGAGCTAATAATTGTTTTTTCTCTTTTTGAGTTTTTTCAATAAACACAGAATTTTTGATTTGTGAAGATAAAGCTGTCAAAATAAAATCATCATAAGAACCTATAACTTTACGTATATTAGCATCAGTACTTCTACGTTGGTCACCATTCATCGACACTTTTTCACCTAAATCATCGATAGTATAAAAATCTACATCAACTTTTACATTACCTTTTCGTTGTTTTTTAGCTACACGTTCAATATAATATTCTTGACCATCAATACTAAAATTAAGTTTACAGAAAAAATCTTTCTTTTTATTATTCAATACATTTTCAGCTTTAAATGCTCGACTACAAGTATCAAATAAACAGAATGATAGAGCATCAAGTAATGAAGATTTACCACAAGCATTAGGAGCAAATAAACCTACTATACCATTTAATTTTGTAAAGTCTACCACATTGTCCTCACCATAACTAAACATATTTGAGAACTCAAGTTTTTTTAGTGTCCAGTTAACGTTTCGATATATTTCTTCTTCTGGTATGATTTGATTAAGTGATTCATTTATGTTTTTAATTTTTATCAATACTTCATCACTTACGATATGATTATCATTTAAGTAATCTCGTATCAAATCAAACTGAACATCTGTACTATTGATATCACCTACTGAGATTGATTTATTTCTTACCCTGTCATTATTATAGATTGTATCAGTCCTCGTGACTGACATTTCTTGTACTCCGTATTTGTCATGAATTATAGCTAAAGCTTTCTTAAGTTCAGTAGCTGAAGTATCAGCTACTCTGACTCTCAATCTTGCTTTTTTAGGCATATCATCAACCATGGGTACTTCACCATTATTGATATCTAACGTATAATAACCATAGTCGTTCGGAACTTCGATATATTTTGATTTACGTGTTGGTACGTCCCATAAAAGATACCCGTGAGATAAACCTTCGCCATGATTTTGTTGTACTAATGAACCACAATAAGAAATTGTTTCTTCTTTATTCAAGTGTTGTCTTTTATGAATGTCACCTAATAGTCCCATATCGTAACCATCAAACTTTGTAATCTTAACATCACTCGGTAAACGAAATCCTAAATCAGTTTCACATCTATCTACCGTGCCATGAAACAATACTACTTTCGTATCACCCTCTACTTGGTCAGCAGTTATGAAATCTTTTTCGTCTGTCCAACAATCCCATACTACGAATGTCGTATCAGCACATTTATATGCTCCTGTATCTTTTAGATAGTGTAGATTAGGGTGATTCAGATTATCAACTATCGGAGTTAAAACATCAAGACGTGAACGATTATTAAGATTACAATCGTGATTACCAGCTATGATTATTGTAGGACAAATATCTGATAAGTTTTTAAATAAACGAGATAGTTGGTCTACTAACTCAGGTGACATATCAGTCTTTGAGTGAGCTATATCACCTGCAATATAAGCCACAGCATTATCTTTATTCTTTCTTACTTCTTCATAAGTTCTTTCGAATACCTCTTCATACTCGGTATGTCTTTTTAGATTACGAATCTGTATGTCTGAGATATGATGTATGTATTTTAATTTACGAAAGGGAACTTTTACAACTTGTGTTTTTATCACTTAGAATCCTTTTAATTTCATTTTCATTAAATCAGAAAATTTTGTTTGATTTGTTTGATTAAGTTGACCGATTAAATTTTCAAATCCTATTTCACTCGGGTCTTTTTCTTTGAACTTCATCATTCGTACGTCAATCCCATTATTGATAAAGTTATCTGATATTTTTATAGCATCTTGTATAGCATCATTATCAAGAGCTAAATAAATAGTTTTTACTCTTTTTTCTATTATAGTCTTTTGTAACTTGTTCGTAATTGTTTTACCGAAAAGAGGGATAGCATTTCTTTTGAAAGCCATAGCATCAAATACACCCTCACATAAAATAATTGGTTCATTCCAATTAACAAACAACTCAAATCCTATCACGTCTTTAGTTGTAGGTGTATTTCTATATTTAAGTGTACTCGTATAAAAATCTCTTCCGACAAAAAAATTCAGATTACCATTTTCATCATACGAAGGAACAATTATTCTATTTGAATACAATCCCTCATCACAAAAACCTATATTGTATTTCAGTATATCACTATCGGTTATACCTCTTTTATAAAGATAATTAAGAGCATGTCTTTTCACAATACTATCATTCCCGTTCCATAGAGGTTTAAATTCATCTGGTAATGATATTGATTCTTTCTCTTCTGTCTTTTTACTTTTAGTCGAGTAACTAAAATCACCAAGTAGTTCTTTTAATTCATCAAAATGTTGATGACTAGCTCCTACTTTTTTAAATAACTGAAACAGATTATGTCCACCTTGATTACTTACCCAACAATGCCATTTACCAGTTTCTACATTTACTTGTAACTTCGGTTTGTGATGTGATATAAAAGGACTCCACCACATATACTCGTTATGTTTCTTTAATTTTTTACCTGAGTTGTTAAGAACTCTATTTAATAAATTTATAGTTTTATTCATAAAAAGTTTTTCCTACTATACGTTCCGACGTATTTTTATTATGAAAGTCTATCCAATCATTTTCTTCAGTCAAATCTTTTAACCCAACAAAACCATATTTATCGATACGAGGTATGTGATATTCGACAGGACGATAATGTAAGAATAAATTTACAAAGTGAGTGCCTTCATAAGGATGTATTCTAGCATGTAAAAGTTTTGAACCTTCATATAAAAGTATTTCACTCGGTCTCAAATAGACTTCATGTACTTTATTATCATAACCATATATTTGTAGTGGCCAATCGTGTTTATCATCTTGGTCTATGTTTACAATCGAACTTATAACGTGAGTGTAAGGTTTATCAGCATGTGGTTGTAAATATGAACCATTGATATATTTTCTAGGACCATATCCCATACTTGCTTTTAATTCAAACCCACACCAATCTTCGTGAACTTTCTTAAGATTTTCTAATACTAATGTTGTGAAATCATGATTATATGCTATGTAAGCAGCAGGACCTTCTAAATCTTTAACATTAGCTATACCATTTTTACCAAGTCCACTTTCTTCCAGATAAAAATTATTGATATTATCCTCATAATAATTTCTTATTTGAAAGAATAGTTCCTCAGATAGTTTACGTTTTGTAAAGCCATCTTGAGTGAGTCTAGGAACGTATTTTAATTGATTTAATTGATTTTCAGTAAACTGATAATCTTCAATCACTAAGTAACTCCAATAATTTATCAAATTCTAAAACAGCATATGTTTTAGTTCTGTTTCTTTTAAATATCAACAAAGGAACGTGACCTTTACTATTTTTTTCAGCCTGTTCTAATGATGACCAGATGTTTAGTTTTTCTTGATTTTTACACTCGATTGAAAAAGGAAATAACTTTCTTGCTGCAGGAGACAAAAGAACATCCTCACCACTATCTCCCATAGTAGTTGAACGAACATCATCTTCTTCTAATTGTGTGAATTTCTCTAAGAGTAAATCTCTTACGTTATTCTGTAACCTTTTACCTTTATTCTTAGCAGAACGTGGTTTCATATATTATTCTTTTCTTTTGGATTAATAAAACATCCGTTAATAACTATTAGGTTAAAACCTCAAATTAAAGTTTATTTTTTACTTTCAAATATTCTCGTTTGCCCCATCTTTCCGCCTCTTCTTCGAATTTATTATCATCGTGAAAGTCACCGCCTTTTTGTACTGCCATCTCACCTGCTATACTATATAGTCTTTCATATCTTTTTACACCTAATTTTTTTCTGTCTAAGGCATGTTTGATTTCATGTAGAACCGTGACGAGAAATCTTTTCATGGTTGGATAGGAAGGTCTAAGATTAATTGTATCTGTTATCCAATCATAATCAGCTAAATCTTTACCTCGTGTGAATTGTATTTTTGATTTTAAACCATATTTTTTTACTAATGATGAAGCTATTTCATGATAATCAACTCTCTCTAATAGAAGTGATTCTGTTAGATTGTCAACAACTTTAATTACTCTATCATCAAAGGGTTCAGGTAGTTCATTGATTTTATAATAACCCCAATCAATATGTTCATGACCTATATGAGCTGTAATTTTCTTATCACCTTTACAAGTAAACACATGAAAATCACCACCATTACTTTTTTTAGCTTTGTGAGAAAACTTAATTGGTTTACTTAACATGATTTGAGTTTCTTCTGTAAACTCTCTATGAGCTCCTTCTTCAGGTGTCTCATCGACTTGTATGTGACCTTTAGGTATTTCCCATCTTCCGTTAGTATTTTGAACACATAACATTTCATCACCGACAACATAAGCTATTCCAGCTGCATGTTTTGAATCTTTATTTTCTAATATATTTTTTAGATTAATCATTGACATTCTTCACACTTACAATCAGATGATGGAGGTTCTGTACGTGTTATTTCATTACCTTGTGAATCATAAAAAGTCATCGTATCAGAGTTAGCCCATTTAGGTTTAGTGATGATATCATCGACGTTAATATTTTCTACAAAACAACCACAATCGTCACATCTTTTAGATAAAGATTGTTCACCATTCTTGATGGATAATCTAATCATTATCTTCTACCGTATATAGGAATATTACCTTTGTCACCTTGTTTAGCTAACCACTTTTTGTGTTGGTTAGCTGTTCTACCTTCAGTAGCCCATTTTTTATTTAGGGTCGCTCTTTTCCTTTTTCTATTTTTAGCTTCTTTACTTGGCATCTTTTCCTCCCATAACTTTTTCAACACCAGCTATTCCAAAACAACCTAGTGTTATATATAGAAAACTATTGTAAACAAAATCATTGATAGGTAATTCTAAACCCATGTAACCAGTAACTAAATCTACTGCACTATACATACCCATTATTGTGAATGATAGAAAACCTATTATAGTTTTTTCATTAAATTCGTTTTCGTCTTTAAAAATATCCTTAAAAGCCACGATTACCACTTTCTACAAGACCAATATCTTGCCTTATGTCTTGGTCCTGGATTATCACAATTATGTCTAGCTCTGAATGATTTACGAGCTTCAGGATTTGATTTTCTAATTCTCATAGATTTTCCTTTGACAGAACTGCCTCCATGTCCAAAGTTTACTTTGACTACATTACCTTTAGGATTTTTTACATATACTTTAAACTTTTTTGTATCACCTTGCATTATTTTACCAAGTTTTACTTTACGACCTTGATATTCAGCTTCATTCATAGGTTGGTCCTCAAACTCAAATGTGTAACCACAACTTTCACCTATATTGTTTTCCCAATATATTTCATTTTCACCTATCCACACATCAGTTTTGATACCTTCTTTTTTGACACAATTAGGATATGTTTTACCGAACATCTTCTTTGTTCCTTTTTTCTCATACCCTTTCCAACACTTTTCACATAAGCATCCAAAAGATTCTTTGACTGGTGCTAAACCTTTTCTTTTTCTTTTCTTAGCCATAGTGTCCATATATTCTTTTTTAGATTTGTTACCCCAGTTTTTAGCACCGACTTTACGACACTTAACAAGAGCTCCTGAAGCATAGGCTGAAGGCCATACATCATAACGTGCCTTTACTTTATGATAACATGCGTCTTTCTTTTCATAAATATGTTCTGCCTGTTCTGCACATTCATTATGTTGACAAAATTTCATTACGTTCTCCGCTTTTGTTTTGACTCTAATAGGTTTTTTTCCTCCGCCTCTTAAATCTGAAGTTCCTCCTCTACCTGCTTTATTCTGAGCTGCTCTTTTTCTTCTAGTAGCACTTTGTTTTTCTTTTTTACTCATTGAACGAGCTTTAGAAGCAGGAACACATTTAGCATATCCACGTTTTTTACCACTCGTACCACAAGGTGGATGTGAACCATCTTTTCTTTTCTTTCCGATATTCACCCACTTATCTTTAAACCACTTTCTTAAATTTTCGTTAGTGATATTACCACAATTTACACATATATTGTCTTTAATAGTTTGAATTTGTTTTTTAGTCAAGTTCATTTTATTTTCCTAATATACGTTTAGCATATTCTTCTTTTGTTGCTTCAGTATTTCCCTTTACAACATCTAATACAAAATTTATTGTCTTATCATTAGCAACTAAGTCACCACATCTAGCTGTAACGGTTCCTTTCAATCCATCTATGATGATTGAACCTGTCACACCTGCAAATTGTTTGAATAACTCTGTATCTATAATGTGTTTACCTTTATCTTGTTGCCATTCAGGTACACTATAAGTCGTATAACAAAAATCTCTATGGTCTGCAGGAAAAGAATGTTTGATAGATTCATCAACAATATAAACTTTATCGACTTTAGTGATTAACATTTTATATTTACCATACATTTCAGGTAAAGTTACATCATACCAACCATGTTCTTTGTCACTCTTATATGTAGCTTCTCCTAGTAGTTCTGTTAACTCAGTAAGATAAGCATCTGCGTCAGCATTCTGAAAAATACCTTTTTCTTCTTTTAATTGTAATGTTGGTAGAGATTCTCCAAATTTTCTATCGAAAACGTATTTATTCTCTTTAAGTAAGTTTTTTAACTTAATCATTTCCAATCCCACACTTTTATGAGGTTATAGGTTACTCCTATACCCCATATAGGTTCTGTCAAACCTGTTATTTGATTATATGTTACACCTAACATAGGTCCTATTGAAATTTGATTTCTTGGTGGTTTGATTTTAATCACCTCACTTTTACCACCTTTTATTTTCAAATTCAAAAATTCATTATCTGGGTAGATAGCTTGAAATTCATATCTATCTAATTTTTCTATTTGAGGGGGTCCTAAATTAAGTTCTCCTTCAAAATCAGC
>Ga0098049_1000867_pt1 | contig 11851 bp, 10 predicted proteins | sample 13BtaG_FD_92582 | JGI IMG/M metagenome (GOLD analysis project Ga0098049, IMG submission 92582) | Marine viral communities from the Subarctic Pacific Ocean - 13B_ETSP_OMZ_AT15268_CsCl metaG | ecosystem: Environmental > Aquatic > Marine > Oceanic | place: Subarctic Pacific Ocean | collected...
AAGTATTCTGCTAAACTGGAAGCTGCCACCGCTGGTGGAGAAGCAGCTGAAGGTGATGCTGGAGGCGGCGGTCTTGCCGGTGGTCTTGGAGACCTCGGTGGAGCCGAAGGTGACCTTGGAGGTGACCTTGATCTCGGAGGGGAAGGCGAGGGCTCTGCTGGGGAAACCGGCGGTGATGAAGGGGGTGATACTGATCTCCTTGCCGAACCTCCACCCGCCAAACGTGATGAGACAATCATAAAACCACCAACAACAAACAAAGGTGGAGTAACAAAACATTTAAAAAATGTAGCAAGAGGTGGAGAACATGGTACCACAAAAAGAACAAAGTTCCAAGGAGCTTACGGCTATGGAAGCCTAAATACTATGTATGAACAAATGGACAAGGACGAAGATAGGTTATTTGCCGTCTCTCGTGATGTCGAAGTGTTATTAGAAGGTTTATTCAAAAAGGAGAATGAAGATGAAACACAATAAGAAAAGAAATACCGCTTTTCTTTACGAATGTCTTATAAAAGAAATGACAAAGGCAATTGTACGAAAGGACGAGACTACGAAGCAAACAGTGGTCGAGATTCTAAAAAATAATTTCTCGAAGGGAACTCCGTTGTATACTGACTTACAACAATATAAGCAACTTCTAGAAACCCAAAATCTTTCCGAAGAATTTGCAACTCGGTTCATGACTGAAGTTAAAAAAGATTGGAATGAGCTTGATAGAAAAGAAATATTCAATTCTCAAACCCAACTGATCAAACAGATAAATGAATCTGTTTCTTCAAACGTTTTTGCAAACTTTATACCCAACTATAAAAATATAGCAACAGTTGGCTCATATTTCTATTCTAAGGGCTCTAAACCTAAGACTAGACTGTTGATAGAGGATAGAGTGAAGACCCTTGTTGTTTCTCAACCTACGGCTCTTAAAAGCGAAGAAATGAAAACCCTTGATAGTCTAACTTACAGTACTTTTATAAATAAGTTTAACGAGACTTATCAACACACACTTAGAGATGAACAACGAGGTTTGTTAACAAATTATATAACATCATTCTCTGACAACGGTTTGGGACTGAAATCGTTTATGAATGAAGAACTTGGAAGATTGAAGAGTGAGATACTAACTCTTTCTGAGACAAACTACGCAGATAAGCTTCTCATGGTCAAAGAAAGACTTGAAGAATTTTCAACACAGCCAATAACTGAAAATATGGTTAAAGATGTGTTTTATATCCAAGACTTAATCGCGGAGATCAATAAAAATGAAAGTTAAAATATTGCCACCGGAAGATATCGTTACAGTTGATTTGAATAGAACTATCAACGTAAAAGTTAAACCATCCGTAAGTGTTGAAATAAAAAACTCAAATAAAAAACGTATTGCCTTCGAGATGAATATGCGGAAAGCATTGAATGGAGATCTTATGATTTTTGACCACAAAGATATTGATATCATCGTGATGACAGAAAAAAAGAAAGTTGTTGCATTTGCAAAAGATTTAATGTCCGAAGTTGTATATGGAGCAGAGTCTAGGCTTATGGAACATTTAAGACGCAATGGCGTTATTGAATATGATTCGATTCAAGGTGGGAACGTATATGGCTCACTAGAAGGAAAACTGCACGAAGGTAAGGAAAGAGATTCTTTGAAAACCGTTATATTTCAAATATCAGAATGGATGAAAGATGAGCTCCCATACATCGAAAATACAAAAGGCCATGATGAGACTATAGAAGATGCAACACTGGAGCCGAACGATAGAGACTCAACAGAGCTTGGAGAAGTTCCGCATGCAGAAGAGAAAGGTTCTATTCGAAACCACAACATGTTCTCTCATCATCTATATGGGAGGTATACTTACTAATGAAACTTATAATGGAAAGCTGGAGGAAGTTCTTAATAGAGAGTCCTTTGTACGATTACGAACCAGAAAAGTTCGCACCACTGTCCTTGTACCATGAAGACAACGGAGATAATGGAGAACTTGTATTATATCATATGATGCCATCGATTGTAGACAATGGGATGTATATTGTTGGGTATCTGAGTTATGATGAAACACAAGAACCCTGTATTCCAAAAACTTATCAAGTAGGCGGAGTTTATGTTGAAGAGCAGGCGAGAGGAAAGGGTTTTTCAAAAGTCATGTATGATCTGCTATTTGCAATATCAAAAGATAAAGGTTTTGGAGTAACATCGGATCACTCCTTTGGTACTACTGATGTTGCCAAAGAGAAAGTTTGGAATAGCATAGAGGCCTCCGGTGAATACAATAAGAGAGAAACTGATAAAGGTAATTCAAAGTTTGATTATAACAACAGAACACCAGATGATCCCAAGGATGATTGTGAGGCTGGAGTGTATGATAAGCCGGCAGAGTTGGCAACTCACCATTCCTTTGAGAAACAAAGCACAGGAAAAGACGAACAGACTTATAAAAATTTAATAAGAAATCATTTATTAAATATAAGATATTTAAAATCTGGAAAAGATATGAAGTGGTTGGAAGGCCAGCTGTCAGATAGAGGGTCAACCGGTTTCTCGGATGCATACACTGCTCAAATAGCGAAAGAAGAACCAGGAAAAATGATGGAGAACAAATGATAAACTTCATACTTGCTGCTTACGGCTTGACATTTATTCTTATACATGGAAAAATATTCGAATCTCTACGACCAAACAAAGATCCAAACAAGATGTGGACACTTTTATTCTATTGTCCTCTTTGTATGGGCTTTTGGGTTGGCGTATTTTTATTTTGCGTTAACAACCAAACAGAACTATTTACATTTGATTATACAATCGCTAATTTCTTTATCTGTGGTTGGATCTCTGCCGGAACATCTTATCTAATTTCAATGTTGGTCGACGACTTCGGATTGAGAATACCTCAAAAAGAAACAAACTGTAATTGTTCTCAAAGGAAAATAAAATGAAAATAACAAAACAACAAATAAAGCAGATTATCAAAGAAGAGCTTGAAGCTTTTATGGAAGGCGATGAAGATTACTTGACTGGTTTGAGAGCAAGACAAGCTCTACCACCAGAAGCTGGAGCTATGGATAACACACCTATACAAGATAGTGATGATTATATAGGCTTGCTGGATGCTTTAAAAAGCAAAACTGCTGCTCTTAAATACATTGAAGACGGTGTTGAGATGGGCGACCCTGAAGCAACTGAACAAGCCGAAGCCGAAGCTAGAAAAGCTGTTCAAATGGCTCAAAAACAATTAACAGATTTTATACAAGGCTATATACGTGCCGATCAAACAGTAGACACATGGGAACAAACCGATGTGTAATAAGGAGCAAAATAATGATTAAGTGGATGCTACAACCAGTTCGTCGTTGCTGTTCAGGCAGTTGACCCAAGCGGGTTGCGCCCGCAATAATGGAGATATAAATGAGTAAAAAATTATTAACAGAATTCTTTGAACTGTGTCCAAATGGACGTTGTCTTGATTTACTAAGTGAAAGACAAAAGAAAGAAGTAATCGAGAACGGTGCCGTATATCTTACCGGTCGTATTCAAACAGCTGGCAAGAAAAACGGAAACGGACGAGTTTATCCAAAGAAAGTTCTGGAGAAAGAAATAAATAACTATCAAAGAATAGTAAAAGACAACAGAGCAACAGGAGAGCTAGATCACCCTGATGATTCTGTTATCAACCTTAAAAATGTATCGCACCTGATCGTTGAGTGTTGGTGGCAAGGAAATGATGTCATGGGGAAAATCAAAGTTCTTGATACTCCATCTGGTCGTATCCTTAAAGACCTTATCAATGCTGGTGTCAAACTAGGGATATCTTCGCGTGGACTTGGTTCTGTGAATGAAGATATGAACGGACAGTCTGTCGTTGCTGAAGATTTTCAATTAATATGTTTTGATATTGTATCTGAGCCATCAACTCCGGATGCTTACGTATATCCAGATGAAAAGAGAAGAGACCTAGGTTCTGATATGTTTAAGGTGAAAATGAGAGAGAACAAAGAAAACCAAATAGATAATCTATTTAGTAAGATATTGAGGGATTAAATGAACAAGAACGAATTGAAACAAATACTTAAACCATTGATAAAAGAGTGCATTAAAGAAGTTATCTTCGAAGATGGAACTCTTTCTTCAATCGTATCTGAAGTGGCAAGAGGGATGGGACAACAGACTATTGTTGAAACCAAGCAAAGATTCCCAACAAAACAAAAGCCACAATATGAATCAGACGACCAAGCAAAAGCGAGGCTCGAAGAAAAAAGAAAGAAAATGATGGAAGCTGTTGGTGGAGAAGCTTATAATGGAGTGAATCTATTTGAAGGTACAACTCCTGCCCCAGCCCCAACAGGTGATAACGGACAAGGACCATTGTCCGGTGTTGATCCAAAGGATGCCGGTATTGATATATCATCAGTCATGGGAAAATCATCTGCAATATGGTCAAAAATGGCAGGTAAATAATGGGTATTAATTATTCAGTGAAAGTCCGAAGAAAGGATAATATTGAACGCGTCATCAAACGGTTCATAAAAAAATGTAAGAAACTTGGTATAATTGATGAGGCAAAAGATCGTCGTCACTTCACCAAGCCTTCAGAGAAGAAACGAAGAGCAAAAGAACGCGCTATTCGTCGACGTAAGAAAGAAGAGAGAAAACGTAGAAAATAAACTATTTATTTAGGAAATTAGGATAAAACATGGCAAACAATGTATATGGTGTAGGTTTAAGGAATGTCGGCTCTTATCAGGTCGCTGGTTCCCCTTATCTAACTGCATCGAGTATTAACGATGAAGAGAAGGTGTTTAGCTTCCCTTATGTAACAAAAAGAATATTAGTGCACAATACCGGATCGGCTGATCTTTACTTGTACTTTTCAGGTTCTTCAATCAACAAACTGATTCTTCCGTCTACAAAAAAATTAGATATAGATGTCAAGTGTACTTCAATTTATGCTTCATCATCAGCGCCAACAGGCATGCAGATGTTGGCAGAGGTCACAAATATTCCAATTGGAAGAATGTATTCGTTTGACGGCTTGGGGGGTGTATAATGGCGAACAATGTATATGGTGTAGGTTTATATAATGTAGGGTCTTATCAAGTTGCTGGTCGACCTTATTGCGCAACAGGATCAACTGCTGCTTCTAGAACTGATATAACCTTTCCAGAAGTAACAAAACAACTTGTCGTTTTGAATAGACACGTATCCCAAGACTTGGATGTGTTCTTTCACACCGGCTCAGCAGCAGCGAATAGATTCACAATTTCTGCTGGAGAACAACAAACATTTAATGTAAAATGCAAAGAGGTGTTTCTCACTGGTTCTGCGACAGGAACCACCTATACTCTTTATGCTTCGTTAACCCACATTCCAGCTAGTCGTATGTTTAGCCTAACTGGTAGTGGTATCACGGAGTAGAAATGAGTAAAAATGTATATGGTAGTGGATTAAAGAATGTTGGGTCTTATCAGGTCTCAGGAAAGCCATTTGTTACGGGCTCAACTGTAACTAATGGAGCTGAGCAACAGATTGAATTTCCCGAGGTTTCAAATAACATAACGGTTAAATTAGACTCTGCATCTGGTGGTGTTACAAAAAACGGCTACAGGCTTAACGGTGAATTTAGACTCGACGAGAAAGGTAGCAATTATACTCTTGGAAACAACGAAACCTTTGTTATGTGGATGAATGAAAGCGGTAGTACTAACAACTTGCACTATTTATTAAGACATCAATCACCCGACGGACCTCAAGTTTTATATAACTCAGCGAATGGTGCATGGCTATTTGGACAATTTACAGCTGATACGCCCGCGTTTAAAAGCGTGGCATTTACACACGAAATTGATACAATGAGTCATATTGTCATTACTCTAGATAATGATGCTGCTATGAAGGTGTATATCAATAATTCTTTAAAAGGCACTCTTGACTTATCTACCCACAATGGTATTCCTAATAGTAGTTTAATTTCATTAGGGACACATGCTGTAAATCATCTTTTTTCTTTTGTCGAGGTGGCTCGTTTTTCAACCACTTTTGACCCTGATGACGTGTCCGAGGCTTATAATGGAGGACAATATTTTGATTTAAATTCACATACTAAAGTTAGTAATTTACAAAATTATTGGACCTTTGGTGATAATCCCGGAGACACATTTGATAACAACGGCGCTAGTGCTAAAATAACTTTCACAATCGTGGATACTAAAGGAAATAGCAATCTTGGTAATGGTGCTTCTGGTTTAATCGATAATGATGATGAAATAGTACCTTTTACACACACATTTGGTGGCGGAGGAGGAGAACTAAGAATCCATTACAGGTCAAAAGATCACGAAAATGTAACATCAGGAAAACATTATTGGAAACTTGATTCCCAAAACGAATCAATAACAATGAATGTAAAATCAAAAGAATTATATCTTTCAGCAGACGGAGGAGATTGTGATTACTCTCTTCAAGCAGATTTAACATCAATACCTTCTTCAAGAATGTATCAACACACAGGATCAGGGGTGGATGAATAATGGGCGAATTTGGTTGGGCATATGTAAGTGGATCACAGATACCAGATGGTCTAGAAGGTTCTTTACAATATAAGAAAGGTAACGAGATATCAGGTTCTACTAACCTTGTCTTTGATAACACCTCAAACACACTTGTGCTTAGTGGAACTCTAGATGTTTCTGGTGCAATCAACACAAACGAATTAAACATAAATGTCACAAACAAAAACGTGACAAACATTTCCTTAACGGGCTCTACGAAGTTTGGAGACACATCAGATGACACACATATATTTACCGGCTCTATGGACATCAAAAATGGGACCCTTTTGGTCTCTGCCTCTGCTGGTTCAACACTTATATACGAAGTAACCACTGCGGGTAGGAACGCCTTATCAACAGACAACCAAAATAAGCTTACGACAGTTGGTAGCAAATACTTTATTTCCTCATCAGTTGCCGACCAAAGAGGGCTTCTGAACTCTGAGATTACCATATCAGGCGTGACAAAGACCTTAACCGAAGAAGCTACCCTTGTTCGAGCAGATAACCCTGCTTTGGTAGTCACAGGAGCGGCTATTTTTAACGACCCTATGTCAATTAAGGGCGGTATTTACGGTGCGTCACCTGTCAATATTTATGCTCCTCTTTTGTTTAGAAGAGACGATTTAGGAGACACAGAAGTTCCTGATGAAGAGATGAAAATTGAGAAAGGTAAATTCGTAGGTAATTTGGTCCTTTCTTCATCAAATGATAATCATGGCCTTTTCATACAAGGCGCAGGTCGCATTGTCATGAATTCTCTAAAAGACATCGAAGGGGCTGAAGACTTGGGTTCATCAGAGCCAGCGCCTGAGATATTGATGGTCAATAATACAAAGGGGCGTTCGTCTGCTCCGGTATTAGATATGAGAAACTTAAACAATGTCGAAGTATCTGAGCACCCATTCTTTCTGAACAGAAGACACAGCTTAAGCAGATTCAATGCTGGTGAAATAAGGTGGAGAGGAGAGTTGCCTGTTTTAACTGGCTCTGTTTCTAGTTCTGCTAGCGAGTATTCAACAGTAAACTATGATTCAGCTAGGCTACTTGTACAGTCAGACCCTCGCAGAGGATCTCATTTAGTATTTTTTCAAACACTAGATGCGAATATTGATCCTGAATATGAAGGGCTGGACGCAGCAAGTTCATCTGATAGGGATATTTCGGGTAGTGCCAAACCTATAATCCACCCGGATAGTCCATTGTATGATGCAGCTACAGACAATTATAGCGCTTCTTTAGCCAATGTTATATCTTTTGGGGCTTTTGGTAATCCCGGCCAAGGAAATATATACGGTTTAAAAAGAGGACTGACGGTATTTGGAAGTTTGTATCCTTCCGGGCCTAACATAGCCAAGTCAGGTTATGATAAGACCCTTTTTCAAACAGAAGAGTGCACATTAGGTCACCCAGTCAATAGATGGGGAGATATGTATATACATGATGATCGTTACATCAGATGGGGACAGAGAGCTGGAGATAGGGCTAATGATGCTTATAAAAGATTTTATAATTCAAACCCACTAACAGCTTCGGCTAGAATAGATTCTGGTTCTGTTATCTTTGGATACAATTCATCATCAGCGTTCCTTGAAGTGTCAGGCGCTACAACTTATCTAAATGATAACTTAAATATAACAGGATCAGGGTATATAAACTTTGGCTTAACTAAGGGCACATCCGGATACGGGTTTAGAGATAACTCCGGAACATTAGAATTTAAAAACTCAACAGGAGATTGGACAGAGTTCGGAACAGGAACTGGTAACTCTTCTATTGGAGCAGCAGAAGACGGAGATTACACAGATGGCCTGTTTACAGATTTCGTAACAGGGACGCTTGTAGGGGTTCCCATAGACAGGTTCAATGAAGTGTTAAAGATATTGGCTCCTTCACCTGCCCCGGCATTGAGCAGAATAGACTACACAAACACCGTTGGTTCGAACGCGAAGCTAACTTTTGATGCTAGCAACCAAATAACAGACTATGCAAACTCTTCAACTACAGCTGGTTTCGACGCAGTAGTTGAAGATGGACTATATGAATCGGAGACTAGTGGTTCTAATGAAAGGCTTGGTATTTACAACGGAACACAAGATATCGAAGGCGCTCTAAACTTCAACGTGACGGCTTCCACCACAAATGGAAACATTGCGTATTCAGATGATTCTTTTGGAAATGCAGAGACTGGTTCTTTAAAGTTGGAATTGAACGGAGCAATTATACACACAGTAGACCTGGCTTCTCACAACTCTGGAAACAGTTATCTTAATTCAACAGGGTCTGGCTTTACAAACTTATCCGTTACTTCATCGACACTAGATGGCAATGGAGCGAATTGGGGCTCTATATTCAACTACAGAACAGCTCAATATAAAATCGATACACTAGACCAGAGAGCTGGTTGGAACTATGCGAGAATGATACATACAGTAGGTTCAACAGACTATGCAACAAATTATGTTGAATGGATAAATGATCCAGACGGAGCGGCATTAGCGCTATCAACAGCCAATCAGACAATAGATGAAGTAAGTCTTATAGGTTCTAAGTACGTCTCAGGAGTGCAATATAATACAGACTTAACTGCAAAATATAAAGTCGATATCAACAATATGTATCGAAATGTATACCCAGATGGTAATGTCATATCTTTCAACACAACAAATGCAGACTCTATAACCGTTCAGGATTTAGATCCAATTGGCGCTTCAGAGGATCAAACAAAGATAGTCCAAGTAACAGGAAGTGTTAATAACAATCAAAACACACTGTTAAATGGAACTATCACAGTCTCTTTAAACGCAACACATCCGTTAAAGTCAAACTTAAGTAGTGCAGGTGCGGCAACTTTAACAGGAATGTTGATAGACAATGATACTAGTGGTAATAACTCAAACCTTTCTGAAACTTTCATTGATGAAGACTTTAGAATAACTTCTGGTGCATACGACACACAAAATTCAGTTACAGCTGGTGCGGCAACTTGGAACTCGCAAAATCACATGACATCATCAGGTGCTGCTGGGCATGAAGACGGCCTTTTGTTTTACAATAGAAAAATGTACAGTCCCAGATCTTCGAACGTCGCCAATAATGGTAATTTTTCAGGTTTAGCGAATGTAAGTGCTAACCAGCCAAATTATTCTGGTTTAGCAGGCATGAGAACTTTCTATAGAAAGATTCAAAATGATTCTGGTGCTGCGATACGTGATGTTAAAATTACCATGCAAAAATATCGTTCTCAAGTTACAAACAAAGATATGTCAACGCAGTCAGACAATAACGAAATAAATATATTTATCAAAGTTCCTGATCAAACTGGTTGGATGAAAGCAAACAATGATTTCTCTTTCGGAAGTGTTTTAGACAACGATGGAGCTCTGATTGATGGAGCTAGTGACAATTCAAATATTACATCGAATAACGAAGTGTCAGCAGTCCATTGTTTAACTTTTGGAACAGCTAGTGTAGCTGACAATGGATATTTTGTTGTAAAAATCTTGGCTCACACATCTTGGCTTGGGTATATAGAAAACCTACAGTTTCAACTTGGGGCTTCCGACGTCTCAGCACCAACAGAATCCTTCCTACTTGATGATTTGGACCTAGATGATACTGCTGGTGAGACAGCTAAATTATCTTTCGGAACTTCTAACGGAGTAGGTGGTTACATTAATGTTGCTGGTGGTGTAGGCTCTATGGGAGCAGTCAACTCTAACGGAACCTATACAGACAACTCAGATACAAATAGAGGAGTTTTCAAGACGATAGAGGTAATGGGTGGAACATTAAATGAAGATGTAAATCAAAGTACTGCTGGTTCTTTTTTGAACTACACAGCCAAATCGTTCAAGGATGCTCACACTGGTTCGTTATTACTAATAGTTAATGATGCGACCGCTAGCACATTAAGTTTATCGAACCTCACTTCAAATAACAATCTATCTTCCGACACAGGTTTTAGCGTTGGGACTGTAGGCTATTCAACAACTACCGACGGAATACCAGACTACACAAAGTCGTATCGAACAGGAACATTCAGCATTGGAACATCGCAACAAAGATCTGGTTGGAACTACGCTAGAGTAATACACAACCTAGATAAAGCACCTATGCAAATAATCACTGTAACATTTGTTAGAGATGGAGGGAATAAGTTTTATTTTGATGGAGCTGGTAATGTGACATTAAGTTTGAAAGTTGGTAACACTTACAGATTTCAAAGATCAGGTTTTTCATTTTCTACTCATCCATTAAAATTTAGCACAACTTCAGGTGGATCACATAATGGGGGATCTGAATACACAACTGGTGTCACTGTTACAACTAGCTATATACAAATAATACCAGAGGCATCTGTGACCTTATACCCTTATTGTACTGTACATTCTGGTATGGGTGGCTCATCACAACTGAATATTACAGCAGCTACTAAAACTCAGACTAACTATGTTGAATGGGTAGTTGACACATCAGGTGCTGTTGATAATACAGCAGTAACAACTCCAACTCTTTCGGACTTTGGACATACAGATATCTATCACCAATCAGGTATCAAATACTATGCTTCAAATCCAACAGCTAGTTTTGATTTCTTAGCTTCTAATTTTTATTCAAATGTTCATTCAAACGAAGCCAACGCTATATCTTTCCCAACGGCATCAAATTGTCAAGTGACAAATATAAGAGCAGTCGGAACAGGAATAACAACATTTGATAGTGGAGTTTCTCAAACAGGAATGCCGGCGCTAAACAATAATGCCGATTGCGAGACAACAGCCATTCAGATAACAGGAACTTTACAATATAACGGAGCAACTCCATCTATCTTTGGAAGTTTGAGCACCTTCGCTGATCAAGACGTTGCAGTTAATGCAACAGTGTTACACCCTCTAAAGTCAAACAAAACCACCTCAACGGTTAGCAAGGCTAATCTAATGGTCTATTCTGGTTCTGTTGGAAGCACAAATCTAAATACAGAGGAATATTTCAACACAGAGACTTATAGAATTGTTTCAAATAATTATGCCAACCAAGCTGACATAACAGGGTCCTCTCAAGTTTGGAATTCTCAAACAGCCATGAACAATGGCGGAACTCATGATGATGGTATGGTGACAGCTGCTGGCTATGCATTGTCTCCTTTTAAAATCGGAGTTGCTGGAAACACTGGTCATGCTTCGCTTCAAGCCCCCGCAGGAAATCCAGACTACTCTTCATTGACAAGCGACACGAGAACATTTTACAGATATTTCAAAAACAACTCTGGTGTACTAAAATATAACAACATGAGCATAAGCCT
>Ga0098049_1000884_pt1 | contig 11707 bp, 9 predicted proteins | sample 13BtaG_FD_92582 | JGI IMG/M metagenome (GOLD analysis project Ga0098049, IMG submission 92582) | Marine viral communities from the Subarctic Pacific Ocean - 13B_ETSP_OMZ_AT15268_CsCl metaG | ecosystem: Environmental > Aquatic > Marine > Oceanic | place: Subarctic Pacific Ocean | collected 2015-01-16
TAAAGCAACATATATTTTATTTTTATTATTTACTAACTCATTTTAATATTGTATCTATTGTAGGAGATTATAATGGAGGAGTTCAGTTTATTAATGCCTGTAATGAAAGTTCATTATTTAAAAAGAATAAATTAAATATTGGATGTATGAACACAAACTTTGATGATATAGAACATTATCAACAAAAATTAATAGAAGGAAAAAAGGAATACAATTTACAAGATAAAACAATATGCTATCTGCGCAAACCTACAAGCCAATGGATTAGATTAGCAAATGAATTACTTCAAGCTAATTTTGATCATCATAGAATATATTTCGCAAGCAGAGCGATAGATGATGCATATAACGAACAAAGAAATAAAAAAATACCTATACAAGATATTAAATTTTTAAGAACTTCCCAAAGCTTAGAAAGGCAAACTAACGCTGCAAAAATGATTGATTTCGTGGAGCATCAATTTGATATGATAAACTTAATTAAAACGCAGTGCTCTTTGATTCAAATATCGACTTCTGCAGGAGGAACTCAAACTTTTGATTTGCCATCAAGTCTCAAGAGGCAAACAGGCCCAGAAAAGGCAAGAAAGGATTCTTATTCTGCATTAGTTCTTGGAAATTGGATGGTTAAACTTTATTATGATATGATGAATGTTAAGGTGGAAAATGTGAATTATACTTTTACTCCCATGTTTATAAACTAGGTGTACCTTTTACGTAAATGTCTAAAAAATATAAATATACAACAACTTTCGATAGTGTAGTTTTTGCTTCCAGCGATATTGAAGAATCCAATATAAGCAAAGCTTCACTTGAGTCACTTAGGCCCCTAATTCCAAAAGACATTAATTTAGATAGAAACATTGATCTTCTTGGCGTTGCGTTTAATGCGGCTGTAGTTAATAAATTTAATAAAAATGGAGACGGTATTGATAGTGAGGCAGCTGTTGCCATTAAGGATTATTTCGTTCACAAACCAACGAATATTGAGCATGATAGAGACAAAATAGTCGGACATATTGTTTCTGCAGGTTTTTCAAAATATGATGATTCCTCGCAGCTTATGTCTGAAGAAGAAGCTTTGATTGAAGATAATGCATACAATATTGCTCTCGCTGCTGTGATTTATAAGACAGCTAGTAAAGAGTTCGCAGATCTAGTTGTAAACTCAACCGATGAAGAGAGTGATTATCACGAAACTGTTTCAGCTAGTTGGGAGGTTGGGTTTAATGAATATGTAATTTCTGTTGGTGGAGACGACCTATATGGATCCACTATTATATCAGACCCTCAGGAAATTAAAGCTTACTCTCCTTATTTAAAATCTTTAGGCGGAAAAGGAGTATTGAAAGACGGTAGAAAGGTTAATCGATTAATTGTTGGAGACATTTACCCTCTTGGTATTGGATTCACATCTAACCCTGCTGCAGATGTAAAAGGTCTTATCGCAGAAAAGAGAGATGTGCCCGAAGCTAAACCGAGTAGAAATGCGCCAATCAATCAATTAATCACAAAAACCGAAAAAACTTCCCATTCCGCAGAAGAAAATGTACTAAACAAAGAAACCAATCATAATACTATTATGGATAAAGATACAATCATAAATGAATTCCGAGCAGCTTTAGACGAAAAGCTTGGCAAGCAAGATTTCTCTGAAGAAAGCGTCGCTAGCATTTCCAAAGTGTTTATCGAAGCTATCCGCGAGAAAGGTGAACAATATGTCGCTGATCTTGAAAAAGCTAAAGCTGAAAAAGAAGAAGCTGTTCAGGCTCAAAATTCTCTTCAAGAGAAAATGGGAGAAGTAGAGCAGCAATTACAATCCACTCAAGAAAAACTTGCAGTTCTCGAAGAAGAGAATGCTGCTCGCGAAGCAGAAGTTCGTTTTAATTCTCGCATGGAAGCGTTGAACGAAATTTATCAACTTGATGAAGATGATTCTAAAATCGTAGCTTCTGAGCTTGCTAACTTAGACGAAACCGAAGAAAGTTTTGCTGGTTATCAAGAGAAATTAGCTAAAGTTTGGAAACACAAAAATAAAGAATTTATCGCTGCTGAACAAAAAGCATTTGAAGATCGCGTAGCTCAAGAAGTTGAAAAACGCTTATCTCAAACAGTTGAAGCTTCAGAAAATAACACAGAAGAAGTTGAAGTTGCAGAAGCATCAGAAACTCAAGAAGAAACTGAGGAAAGCGACGAAGTCGCAGAAGCTCTTGATTCTCTTGAAGTCGAAGAGGCTGCTGTGGTTAATAATAACGAAAGTTCTTCTGAAGGAGATTCTCTTCGCGATCGTTTCGCAAAGACATTTAAAGAATCTGTTAAAATTTCATACTAATAATATAGAAAAATAAATTATGGCAAAAAGAATACTACCATACCGAGACTACAGTGAGCATGACGTTGTTAATATGTTCTCACTTGAAGTTGGAGGCAGTGACTCACTTTCTGGGTGGGTTGAAGCTTCTAGCGGAAAGTGGGACTCAGGCGTTGTTGTTTCTGTAAGTGCGGGAGCTCTACCTGGTGAGGTTTCCGAATTGCGCGCAGACACTCCAGATAATCTTAGAGATTATCTTGGTGCTAGTTTTAGTGGTGCGCATATTGGATTCAACGGATACCCCGCTAACACAGGTATGACTGTTGCTCCTGCTGCAGCTGGCGGTCGTGGGCTTGGGATCACTCTTCGTGAAACCTTAGCTTTCGACGAGAATGGAGAAAAATTACTCTATTACAAACAAAAACTTGATGAAGCCCAAGGAGTGCTTCCCGGTCAAACAGTTCCTGTTTTGACTCGTGGGCTAGTCCTTCTTTCTGCTAGTGCAATTGACGGAACTCCATCTGTTGGTGATGATCTCGAAGTTAAAACTGGTGGCAAATTAGGATCGCAAAGTTCTGGCGCAGTAGTCGGTTCTGTGATCGCTGTTGGCGAAGAAAGTAACGATTCGTCCGCAAAGAAATATCTCTGCAAAGTCAGCTTCTAAGAAAGGAATTTAAAAATAATGAAAATTACTTTAGAAAAAACACCCGAGCAAGTCGAGCTTATTAAAGCTATGGCTTCCAAGAATCGCGATGTTGCTTATGAAGCTCAAACTGCATTAGCTGAATTTATTGGCCCAGTTTTGGCGGAAGTTGTTAATACAGCTCCTACCGTTAGCAATATGTTTACTAGCCTTCAGTTTAATAGTGATGAGAGTCCAAGTATTCCTTTGGATCTTTACCACGATATTACTGATGAAGATTACATCCAAGTGTGGAGTCAGTCAGTTCCTGGTGGACTTCCTACCAACCAAGTCGCTCCTTCGCAAAGCGAGCTTAAGTTCACAACTTATACTCTCGATAGCGCATTGAGTTTTGATAAGCGTTACGCTTCTCGTTCAAGACTTGACGTTGTAAGTAAAACATTCACACGCATGGCGCAAGAAATTCTTCTCAAACAAGAAAAGACTTCTGCGACCATGATTATGACTGCATTGGCAAAAGCAAAAACTAATTCTGAGACTGAAAACCATGTTATTCGTTCGGCTCAAGCAAATCGCTTTTTACTCTCTGACCTTAACAAGTTGTTTACGCTCGCTAAAAGAATTAATACTTCTTGGACTGGCGGCACTCCTGCTGAGCGTCGTGGACGCGGAATTACAGATCTTCTGGTTTCTCCTGAAATCGTAGAAGAAATTCGCGGTTTAGCTTATAACCCAATCAATACAAAAGGCGAAAACACTGATATTGCTGGCACAGACAGCATGCGCGACGCCATCTTCAATAGTGCTGGAATTCCTGAATTCTATGGCATATCTATTCAAGAATATAATGAAATGGGTGTCGGTCAAAAATGGAATACAACATTTGATGTTGCTGCCGGGGACACTACTTACGATGCACATTATACAAGTAATTCAGCAGCTTCGGCTTTTGATGCGTCTACTGAAGAAATTCTTGTGGGTGTAGACCTTAGTCGCGAATCAATGATTCGTGCGGTAGCTACAGATTCCGAGTCCGGAGATGAGCTTAGTCTTGTTTCTGATGACCAATTCGTTACACGTCAATCTAAAATTGGTTACTACGGTTCTCTTGAAGAAGGCCGTATGATCATCGATGATCGCGTGTTACTTGGTCTTATCGTTTAATTTTTAAGTAAAATTAACGTTTTATAAAAGTCCACCTCAGGCAACTGGGGTGGATTTTTTATTTTATTATTTTAATATAAATTAGTGTATTAATTTACAAAGGAAAAAGGTAAAATTATGGCAAACAAAAAAACAAAAACGAGCAAGTCTGTAAGCGTAAAGAAATCTGCCCCAAAAAAGAAAGTAAGTCTTGATAATTTACAGCAAACAAATGGTAAAAGTTACGAAGATCAAGTGGCTCGCGCACGAGAATTGGAAGATATTCTTGGCGTAGCTAAAATAAATCCATTTAAAACCAACGACAAAAGAGTGTTCGCAGAGATGCTTCAAGATATGAACCTAACTGACCTTCAGTCTTTTGCGGTCAAAGTTGGCGTTTTCCCATCTGGAAATAAAACCGTATTAAGGAACAAAATTAAAAGGGCGTTTGAATCTAGTCTTCATGGAAAAGGGAGTGTACAAGTAATGGGAGAGCCTATGCAGTTGGACCCCAAAAACCCAAAACATAAAGAACTGATTGATTACTTAAAGGATTAATATGGCCCACGATTTATTTCCAGATACTAACCTAGGAAAGCTTGCTGTCAGCATATATGATCAAGATATTGGTTCCGAAGAGCATGGCGAAGCAAGAAATAAGGAAATTGGCTTGATATCTGGATGGTTAGAAGGCCATTTAGGAGAATTAAATAATTTAATTTATACTTCTTTTAGCGGAAATAATCCAGAAGGATTAAATCTCGAAGAACAGTCTATCATGAGAGAAATGTATATATCAGACTATAATCGCAAAGCTCAAAGAAAAGTTTTAAATGGTTCAGCAAATGGATCTGATTTTCTTGTTATCAAAGAAGGAGATTCAATGATTCAGAAACCTAATCAAAATTTAATAGCCAAAAGCTTTCAAGACGCATACGACTCTTCTCAGGGAAGATTAAAGGATTTAATTTATTCTTATAATTTATACGGAGCAAAGCCAAATCAAGTTTATGGCGCAGACGCTCCTTCTACAGGGCAAGACCCTTCTTTGGATTCATATTATAAATAAAACGTGTAATATAATATATGGACAATATATCTGAAAGCAACAATTCAAATAAAATAGTTAAATCGCAATTATTTCATATCTGGAAAAAAGCTAGATTAATGTATGACATGGTGAAAGATGAAACTGTTTTAGAAGATTGGGTTAGAAAGAGTATCTTTGACGCTTATGAAAATATAGATCAAGCATTGCAGTATGCAGAATATGAAAAGATATTTCCCAACCAAAAAGACGAAAAAGGACTTGAGGATAAAGAAAAAAATAATTATCTTAGCAATCAAGATAAGAGATACCCAACTCCAGCAAACCAAGAAACTGGGGATCAGTTTATGACAAGATGCATACTTGATGCTAATATGAAAAAGAGATATCCAGTACAAGGAGATAGGTTTGCAGCGTGCATGTCTATCTTTAACGAGAAAAAAGATGAAGTGTCAACGAACCCTGGAGAAAAATTTGAAGACCCCATGGAAGTTAAAGAGCCTGATGAGGTGGATCCTATTAAGCCTCTGCTTCCGTAATTTTGTAAATTATTTCGTTTTTTGCAAAACTAAATTTAATGTTTTGATTATCACTTAACTCTTTACTTAGAATGAGTTTTGATAATTTATTCTCTATATGTTTTTGAATTAATCTTTTTACTGGCCTTGCCCCCATTTTTTCTAAAGCAGCATTTTCTGCTATAAAAGATGATACTTTAGGGGTGATTGATATTTTGATATTTTTATCCTTTAACTTATCTGATAATTTACTAGCTTCAAGCTTAACGATTTTAGAGATATCTTTCGCTTCAAAGTTTTTGAACAAAATTATTTCATTTAAACGATTTAAGAACTCTGGCCTAAAAAATGTTTTTAATTCATTTTTTAGTTTATCCATAGCTTCTGTTTCTCCTATTGGCGCGCCAAAACCTATTGAAGGCTTACTAATCTTTTCGCTACCTATATTACCAGTTAAGATAATTGTGCAATTAGAGAAATTAATTTTTCTACCTGAATTATCTGTAACAAAGCCTTCCTCGAGGATTTGCAATAAAATGTTTAAAACCTCTGGGTGAGCTTTTTCTACCTCATCAAACAATACAACGCTATAAGGATTTCTTCTAACTTTTTCAGTTAATTCTCCGCCCTCTTCGTACCCAACATATCCTGGAGACGCGCCAATAAGGCGACTGGACGAAATTTTCTCGGAAAACTCGCTCATATCCAATTGAATTAATTTATCTTTACTTCCGTATATAAATTCAGCAATACATTTCGCTGTATATGTTTTTCCTGTGCCACTCGCACCCACAAGCAAAAAACTTCCTACAGGTTTACTTGGATCTTGCAATCCCGATTTCGATCTTAATATACATTCTGAAATTTCTTTTATAGCTTCTTGTTGTCCAACAATTTTTTTGTTTAATTGTTTGAAAAGTCCAAGCATTTTTTCAGAATCTTTTTTGGAGACTTCAGACATGGGAATTCCTGTTCTCGCAGAAATAACTTCATATATATCTTTTTTTCTTACTGAGATTTTAGATTTTATAGTTTTTGTCGCCCATTCAGAAATAACTTCGTCATATCTTTCAAGTAAATCTAACTGTTTATCTTCTAGCTCAATAGATCTTGCCCCAGCCAAATGAACTTTTGATTCTTGGAAAGCTAAATCTTCTAATTCTTTTTCAATGTCTTTGGCTTCCTGGGGTCTTTCAATGTTTTTGATTTTGACTTTTGAGCCAACTTGGTCTAGTATGTCAATTGCTTTATCGGGGAATTGTTTATCTACAATATATCTTGCTGAAAGGTTTACCACCAAGTCTAATACTTCATCTGGGTAGTGAATGCTGTGAAATTGTTCGTATTTATTTTTTATTCCATAGACTATTTGCTTAGCTTCCTCTTTTGTCGGCTCAATAACTTTTACTCCTTGAAATCTTCTATCTAGCGCTCCATCTTTTAATATAGATTTTTTATATTCTTCTTGTGTAGTGGCCCCAATACATTTCAATTCTCCTCTGGCCAGTAATGGCTTAAGTAAATTGGCTGCATCCATGCTTCCTTCTGCACTACCTGCACCAACTAAAGTGTGTATTTCGTCAATAAATAATATTATATCTTTATTTTTCTTAGCCTCTTCGATAATGCCCTTTAACCTCTCTTCAAATTGACCTCTATATTTTGTTCCTGCTATTAAAGATCCCAAATCTAGGGAATAAATTATTTTATTGAGTAAGAAATCGCAGCAAGACCCATTCGTGATTTCTTGAGCTAAACCTTCAACTATAGCGGTTTTACCTACTCCCGGGTCACCCAAAAGAACTGGGTTATTCTTAGTTCTTCTACATAAGATTTCGCAGACTTCAGATATTTCTTTATTCTTACCTATGATATTGTCAAATTTACCTTGAGATGCTAAGTTGTTTAAATTAGTAGCAAATTTTTCTAAGTTTTGTAATTTTGAATCTTTTGCGGGAGCTGGTTGTGTAAAGTATTTTTCTCTGCTTTTAGTGTTAGGTTTATGTTCCTTGGACAGATGAAGATATTCTCTTACTTCGGCGATAATATCATTTTCTGTAGCATTAAATGATTCGAAATATTCTGGTATATTTGACTCTTCGTATTTAAGTAAAGCCAAAAGTATGTGTTCGATTCCAACATATTCGTGACCGAGTTTTTCGCTGATTGAAGCGGCAACCTTTAGCACAAGATGAAAATGTTCATCGTAAACAGGCTCGTTCTCTTCTGGGTCTACATTGAACTGATCTTGGTCGGACATTACAAAAAGAGAGTCTTCAATTTTTTCCTTTAATTGCATTTGATCAATTTGAAGTAAAAATAAAATTTCACTTAAAATTCCAGCATTTAAATTAACCATTCCGAAAAATAAATGATCTAATGTGATATACTCGTTAAAATATTTTTTAGCAACCTTTTTAGCTTCATTTATAGCTTGTTGTGCGCGAGGCGTAAAGTTAGGTTTTGGAGTCATTTTCATGTAATTACACTGTAAATCATTTAATATCAGACATTTTCATATATATCTTTTCGTCCATTATATTCAAGGAATCTAGGAAAACTATATCTTCACCTTTTCTTCCGTATACTACTATTATATTCTTTTTTGATGGAGTTTTCTTTTTTGATTCAAAATATCTGTCATAAAAATTACCTCTTCTTGAATTTAAGAGCATGGCATCATATTTACCATGTTCATCTGTAATTGATAGTTTCATATATTTATTTCCGTTGCGAGAAGTTCTTTTGATGCAATCTTCTACAACTCCGATAAATTTACCTTTGTCATCTGAATTCATAAGATTTAAGTCCCTTGAGTCTTTTAATGACTCATAGGAATCCATAAAGCATGATTTCAGTGAAGAGCTATGACTGTATCCAAGTAACTCTGTTTCAAAATACCAATTAGCAAAACCTTGATACATTTTATTTTTATCGTAAATTGACTTATATATGTCATATTTTTTCTTAAATGTTTTAAATCTAGATTCTTTCATTAATGGCTTCCCGTCATCTCCAACTAGGTCGCCTTTTTTGGCATCTGCTATGCAGTTTAGAAGTTTATATTCATATTTATCACCAAGAGAAATAAAATTGCGTTTCTCTCTATCAGTGAGGAGGTTAAATGCTTGAGCTTCAAGTACCATTAGCGATCTATTTTTACCTTTACTTTCTAGAGCTCCAGCTTGTATTAACGCGCTCAAAATACCAATGTTTAATCCTGCTTGCTTTGCTGCGAGAAAGATGTCGTATTTTGTCGGAGTTTCACTAGAACGAAAATCTTTAAGAGACTGAAGGGATTTTTCGCTTACGCCCTTGATGCTATTTAGTCCAAATCTAATATTTTTACCTTCAATAGAAAAATCCATTCCAGACTTAGCTAAGTCGGGGGATAATAATTTAATTCCGAAATTAGATAGTTCTTGGCATACTTTAGCTATTTCTTCTTGTGGAGAAGGCTCGTATTTGGTCATTTTTAATAAAGATATAAAAAACTGCTGTGGATAGTTAAATTTTAGATAAGTGGTCCATGCTGATAGAGTTGCGTATGCAAGAGAGTGCGATTTGTTAAAGGAATAGTTTGCACTATCTTCTGCCACACTCCACAAAATGTGCGATATTTCTCTAGGCAGATCGTTTTGCTCTACTTTGTCTTCAATCTTCTTTTTCCATGCAGGCATTTGATCAACCTTTTTCTTACCAACGATCCTTCTGAGTTGCTCCGCTTCATCAAGAGTGAAACCAACTTTAACCGCCATTTGCATTAATTGCTCTTGATATAGCGGAATTCCTCCTGTATAGTCTAAAACATCACTAAAAAATTCATGAATAACCTGAGCCTCTTCTGTTTCAGAATATGTGGCATAGTTATCTAAAAATTCTAATGCACCTGGCCTTCCAATTGCCACAACTGCACTAAGCTGCTCTAGGTCTTTTGGCTTGATTTTCTTGCAGACCCTATAGTTTGTGTCAGACTCAAGCTGAAAAAGCCCGTGAGGCGCCTTCAGGCCTTGCAGGGGTTTATATACGTCTGCGTCATTTAGGTCTACAGCGGAAATATCTATGTCTAAGTTGCGACATACATCATAAATCACACTTAATGTTCTTAAACCTAAGATATCAAACTTTACCATAAGCTCTGCAACCCAATTCATGTCGTACCCTGTCACTAAAGCTCCATCATTTGATTTTTGAATTGGGCAAATATCAGTAATTTTTTGGAAAGAAATTGCGATTCCGCTAGGGTGTACGCCAGTGTTTTTATTCAAACCTTCTAGCTTAAGAGCGATCTCAAAGACTTCTGGGTTATTAGCTGCCCAATCTGCAAATTTTTCACTCTCTTCTATTGCAGATGAAATTGGCATAACAACTCCAAACTTTTTTGGAATGGTGTCGCTAACCTCATTAACTTCTTGCTCGGAAAATTCTCCAGCAATTTTTCCGCATTCCTTTATACAGAGCTTTCCGCTAAGAGTGTTTAGCGTTAATATTTTAGCTGTACGAGCAGGATGTTTTTTTTCTATGTATTCTATAACCTCAGCCCTTCTTTCATAAGCAATATCATTATCCACGTCAGCCAAAAGGCTGCCATCAAGATATGTTGTTCCGTTTTTTTCTATTTTTCTTGCCCTGCTTTTAGAAACAAAACGCTCGAAAAATAAGCTGTATTTAACTGGATCAACATTAGTTACGCCAATTAAGTATAAAACTAGGGAGCCCGCCGCAGATCCTCTGCCTGGGCCCGTAGGTATATCATTTTCGTGGCAATAATTTATTATGTCCCAGTTTAATAAAATATAATCTATAAACCCTAGCTCATCTAAGATTTTAAGCTCTGACTTTGCTCTATCAAAATATTCTTTCTTATTTTTAAATTTATCTATGCCTCTATCATAAACCCCTTTATGACATAGCTTACGCAGGAAGTCGAAGTTTGAAATATCTTCTGATGCATCAAGCATTTCATAGTATTTCTTTTCTATTTTAATTTCTGGTAATTTTACGCCTGGAGGCGCACAATCTTCGTAATCTGTAAACTGTTCTGTAAAACTCATTATACTTCTATCTCCCATATCATTTTTTTGAATACTTCATAGTTAACTCTAATGTCATATAGAGCATCATGCAATTTTTTCTCATCAAAGTCAACATCAAAATCTTTACAGCATTGCTTAAGATTACAACTTAAGCCTCTCTCAATCAAGTGATTAAGTCGATATTGCCATGCTAAAAAATTATCATCTTTATCTAGCCTTATTCTCTTCTTAAGAGCTTTTGCAAGACATAAGGTATCAACTAGATGCTCAGTATAGCTGAAATCAGTTTCTGCGTTTTCATCAATAAGTTTACGATGGACATTATGCATGTAAACATCAAATCCTAGTAAGTTATGACCAACCTTAAGATAAGAGTCATCATATAAATACTTCTCAAAGTGATCTAGTGCAGCTTTGGGGCATGTAGCTTTTTTCTTGTACTTTGCTTCTGTAAAGCCAGTGATTTTGGCTGCGTCAGGAGAAACGTTTAATTCATCCCACTTAAGCCAATAATCTTTTTGTTCTACAATTTTATTATTTTCTATTACAAGAAATGCTAATTGCCAAGGTTTATTGTTTGATACAAGGTTTAAGTTACATGTTTCGTAGTCAAACAGTAAATACTTTTTATTTTTTTGAAATCTAAGCAGTGATTCTTTCATTTTTTTTCTTCCAGCTTTCGAAGCAAAACTCATTGCTGCCGAAATGATCTAAGTTTGGTTTTGATAATGTTTTATTTCCGAAGCTTCTACCAGTTATGCATTTATATGTTTGTAGAGCTTTTACATCTTTTTTGTTTTTATAATATATACTTTTTGTATGTTGTGTTTTTAAATTATTGCCATCTGCGTACTCTTGAACTTTCTTAGCCACAAAATTATCAAATGGAAGAGAATTATTCTCTATAAACAATGTTGGCTTACAAAAATCAAAGTTTGGTGTGCAATTGCAAAATTTAATTAAATTATTAAATATAAATGAATCATAAAATGGTACAGCCAGTAGTAA
>Ga0098049_1000886_pt1 | contig 11705 bp, 6 predicted proteins | sample 13BtaG_FD_92582 | JGI IMG/M metagenome (GOLD analysis project Ga0098049, IMG submission 92582) | Marine viral communities from the Subarctic Pacific Ocean - 13B_ETSP_OMZ_AT15268_CsCl metaG | ecosystem: Environmental > Aquatic > Marine > Oceanic | place: Subarctic Pacific Ocean | collected 2015-01-16
GTTAATTCATACATGCGACTATACTCATCATAAGATCCTATAATAGCTGTTGACTGTTTCAAAGCATCCCTAAAAAAGTCTCCCATACCGATTTGTGATATTTCAGTAATCCCATTTTGGACTAATCTCAACACCGCACCTCTATTCTTATCTGTAAAATATCTTGAAAAACCAAAACTTGCAAAAGATTGTGGATCTTTTGATATTCCAAATTCTCCAGCGTAAGCTGCAACTGTCCCTAAAAATTGTGTATTACTTGTAACTGGAACAGCTCCGCCTTCGGCTGAATATATAAAGTTCTTATCAATAGGAGATCTAGATACTTTATCTTCTTGAAATATTACTATCTGCGTATCATCTACAAACATTTTTTGTACAGACCCGTTTAGAGGATCAAGTGAAATTGTTAACCCACCCTCTGATTCATTAAATTGATTTATATAGTTTATTCCGGTTCTAGAGTTTAAAAGCCCACTAGAATGTATTAAAGTATTATTTCTTCTTTCTTGAGTAAAATTTTCTTGTACTACATAAGCCCTGACGCCTACATCAAAAAACGGTTGGTTATATCCAGCTCTAATTCTATTTATTTCAATGTGATCATCACCTACCCCTCCCGGATCAAATGTTAACAATATACAATTAAAAAAATCTATATTTATAGCTGTAGCGGGTATAGCACTAGTACCATCATCATTTAATATCCGGCCACCAGTAGATGTTTCGTAAAATATATCTAACTCAGAACTAACAGGCTCTGTTTCAAAAACACATAACCCTGTAGCTACGCTATTGCCGCTATTATCAATTGTAGTAACATTAGCATCTCCGGACGGGTTTTGTATAGACTGTACAGAGGTTAACGCCGCATAGGGAGATGTATATACATTTCCACCAGCTAAGTATTTAGGATAAACTGATACATTACAGGGAGATATTGTTGCTGAAGTACTCGGAGGTATTGCTGCTGTTTGATCTCTAGGTATTTTATTTATACTATCACCAAAACGATTAACTACATTAGCAAGGTCAATAGTAGATATCCAATTGTAATATTCTTGCTCACGCTGTTTTACAACAACTCTATATGAATAAGCCCAAGATGGTATTTGTGTTACATCTGTAAAAACTATTCTTAAAGCATTAAAAGCTGTTCCTACATTTCCTGGGGATGGTGACGATGCATTACCATAACCGGGATCTATAAAAACGGTATCAGTACCAGCACTCGATAATATAACTGGTGATTGTCTACCAAATTTATCAGCAAGTACAATACCAACCTGATATGTTCTTCTTGATTTAACTGATTGATTTATTAAGATATTATTTCTAGCCTCTGCTTCATTAGTTGGTTCAACTCTAAAAGCTATTTGAGGTATATCAAAGTTCTGTAAAAAGTTACCATAAACTAATCTACCCCCAGCGACTTCTTGTGCTTTAGCTTTAATAGGTACGGCATCGTAAACCCTAGTAAGCTGATCACCTGGTAAAGTTCTAAATGGATCGGTGGAAGAGTATGTGAAGTTTACAAAAGGTTCTGTAGTAACTTCTAAATCATCAACAACATATAATGTACCTGATCCGGATTCTTTATATATCAGCTCAACGCTCGTAATACCATAACCGGTTGGTGTAGGTATTGATAGTTGTACTTGGTTTATTGCATTAACAAAAGTTTCTATTTCCCCAAAATTAGATAATGAAGTGCTTATAGTGTCAGTTTCATTTAATCTTGAAAAAACTATAGGGGAAAACGGAGCTAATACACTGTACTCACTATCTTCAAATTGCCACCTATATGAAAATCTAATGAGCTTATCTTCCATAAATGTAGAAGATATACTACTTTCTCTAGTTGCAGCAAGAAGGGTTGGAGCTTCATACGGTGTAAATTTTGCTACAGATATTAAATTATCAATATCCGGAGCACTTCCATAGTAACTTGTATTATTTCTAGCTGTAACTACATTTATTTTTCTTGGATAATTTCTATTGTCGGTCCAAAAAAGCAAATCATCTACTACATTTATACCGGTAATTGGGTAAGCGGTATGAAAATTTAATTGTTGTGAAACTAACAAGCCAGTAACCTGCTTAGTCTTTTGATCATACTCAAATATACCATGATGGCCTACGTTAGTCTCATTGTATATAGAATTGTTTGTTACAAAAAAGTATATTTTTTCTAAATTAGAATCACTAATTTGTCCAATACATTTAGCGTTGCCGGATATCCCACTTTGAGCAACTAACTCGTTGCCTAGTAAATTTTCTATAGCGCCAACATCTGAGCCTTCTGATTGCCCAATATTAATATTAAAACCTTCTCGATATTCACCGGGTGGCACTAACCTATCATCTAAGTCTCGATTCATTCGGCCGGCATTGAATGTTCTTTTAATTTCTGGCATACTAATTTATTAGTGTTTAATCCATTTAGATTTACCTCTAAATACTTGACTTATTTCAGGAAGTTTCATATTTGATAATCTAATTTTTGCATTACGCATTTTAGAAAAAGCTTCTTTTTTGTATAAAGCAGCCATTGGTGCACCTGAAGGTCTTAATTTTACTAAGTTATAAAGCATACTAGACATTACAGCATCTTCAGCTAGTTTGGGTACAAATACATTTGAAAAATCTCCATTTTCACCTAGCCCATCTGAAATATATCTTAGTGTTATTAAATCGTCGGCTTGAAAACCAGAGCTAAAGTAAACTTGCCCAGCTGTTAAATCTAAAACGTAAGTACCATTCATGTTAGATGTCTCCGGGATTAACCCATATCTTTGACCCCACATTCCACCTATATTTTCTGGTCCATATATACTGTTGTAATATCCAATATAATAACTCGATAATTCGTCTACAGTTAAAAGAGATATAGCTTTTTGATATCTTTCTATTGTATCTGATGTCTCAGCAAATATAATATCACCAGTTTGGTCATACAAATAATGGTAGTTTTCATCTTGTGCAACCCCTTTATTTGCTTTGGTTGTTTGTGAAGGCAGTATAGGCCTCATATTTCCGTATTTGTCAGTATATGAAAAACTAACATAGTTTACATAATCTGAAGGCAAAGACATTTGAAGAGTTGTACTTAATTGTATTTCTATTGCTTTTTCAGAATAAAAAATATCATAGCTAAACTCTTGAACTGCTTTTTGAGCCCAAAACGCAACTTCATATCGAGGCACTTTAGATAAAACTTTACCATCACCAATATAGGAAACCATAAAATTGTTTATGATATCATTTATATTGGTTCTTCTGTATGATCCTGGTATTTCTGTTCCATTACCACCATCTAATGCAGAGTAATTATCTACATCTAAAGGTTTTCTTGATATTGCCATTATTGTTCAGTTGTTTGAAGTTCTTGTTCTTTTCCTAATGCAAATTGAGATACATCAGCTTGCTTAATAACAACACCAGCATATGCTAATATTCTAATTATTAATTCTGATTGCTCAGAAGCATCTAGCTCAAAGTTATAAGATTTAGCGTTAGCATCATAGTTGTCTGTTGCTGGATCAAAAACCGTAGGGTCATAGTATGGTATTGTTCCATTTAATATATAACCCCATTTAGGTTTTGTTGGTTTTTTTAAGTAATCAAAGGTTACTCCAGTTGTTACAGTAGATGGTATTATTTTAATTCCATCAGCGGTTAAAGTGTATATAGGTTGTGTAGCAACAGGATGTGTTAAAGGTGATAAATTTATATACTTAGCATCTTCATGGGAGGAGTAATCCGCAACGATATCATTGACATTAACTACTCCTAACTTATAAAAATCCGAGGGATATGGATATATACCGTTTGTTAAAGTCGGTGTGTGCAATTTATAAAATGCATTTATTTTTTGAGCAACAGTCAATGTTGGATTTGAAAAATCACTATCAACATTACTACCGCCAGTTTGCATTTCATAAGTCATCTCCCTCATGAAATAACTAGCAAATATAGATTCTTGGGCTTGATCCGCTAAACTATTAAACTCCTCAGGCGTTATGTAACCCCTGTTGTCTTTGTTAGTAATAACAAGAACCGCTTGATATACAGTGTTTATATTTACCATTTATTTTTTTTATTATTAATATTGTTGATATAGAGTTGATTTCTCACTCTATATCAGGTTTTCTAGCTTAGTTTTTTAGTAATAGACTTCATTAAGTCTAAACCGTCGTCGGTTTTAAAATACTGTGCTAAAGCCGCATAAGCGTTTTGTTCAAATGGGACTGTCATTATTTTTTTGCCATTAGCAAATTTAAATACAGTGTTATTATCTGTTAATTTAATAATACCTGATTCAACTGCTCTATTAGCTAAATTACGTAATTGCAAATCTTCATCTTCACTTAGTTCTATAAATAACTTAGGATTATTTCTTGCAAAACGATAAGCATCTCTTTTTAATTCTTTAGAAGAAGTTTTAGAAACATTAGAACCTAATTCTGTTCTCATTATTGCTTCTAAGTGACTAATATCTAATTCATTAACTAAGTTTAATGCTTTTAATTCATATTCAACGTAATCAACCTCATCTTCAGCGTCTTTAACGTCATCAATTTCTTCCCATAAAACACCTATTAAAGGATGATATATAGACATTAATTTTTGAACGTTTTGTTTATTTCTTGGAACAAATATAACACCTTCTTCAAATATAATATGTTCTAAAAGTGCTTGCCCTTTTTGTTCATCAACAAAAATACTAGGAAAATTAGAAGCTAATCTTATTTCTCTATTCTCCCCAGTAGCCTCATTAAACCATAATAATGGATTTCTAGGCGACCCTTTGGTTTGTATTGTCCAAGTTATAGGAGATCTATTGTTAGTTAATACGTATGTTCTGTCTTTTATTTCCCAGTTTTTTTCTAAAGGAGAAACTCTAGACACTTGTTTTTTTGTTATTGTTGTAGTCATGATTAAATAATATAAAATAAGAATACTGGGCCCCGAAGAGCCCGTATCCTGTAGTTAAAAAATTAAGCGTCTTTGAATAATACAAAGTTATTTGCCGCTTGTGTAATGAGACATCTTTCACTTAAGTAGTTCATTCTCATTTCATCAACATCAGTTGTAACTGCGCCTCCAACAGATCCTGTTACCCAAGACTTGTTTTTACGATTATCAACTTCTGAAGCTCTATATCTAACGTGTAAGAATGGACGTTTGATATTTTGACCTAATTGTTGGTCATAAACTGTAGAAGTACCTGCTGGCACTAATACACCTTCAATATCTCCAAAGCCTCCACGAGTAGCCCAGTCATTTAAATATTTCCAGTCAGTTTTATAGAAGTCATAAGAACCTCTACGATAACCAGAAAAACCTAAATTAAGAGCCATGTCTTCATCGTTGTTGAATACTCCGTAAGAAGTACCACCAGCGTAAGCTCCGTTTTGTTGTGCTAATATGTCATCAATTTCTAAAGAAAGATTTCTATTTAAGAAAAGCATATTTTCTTCTATAGCACCTTGCTTATCTAATTGCTTAAGAACTGCATCAAAGTCAGTTAATGCTCCACCACCTGCAGCTTGCGCTCCAAATCCAGAGTAAACATTTCCTCTAGCCTCTAATGAAGCAAAGAAACCTTCAGTACCTTTTGCAGTTTGAGTTGATCCATATCCTAATACAGCACCTGTCCCGTTCTGTAATTCACCTTCAACCATAGACATTTCAAGATAGTCTTCCCAACGAAGTCTATTTTCATGCTCTGATTTCATGTACCATAAGTATCCATTAGCACCATTCTCAGAAGTAACTTCAATCCAACCAATCTGAGCTGTGTCAGATCCATTAATAGAGTAATTTTCTTTTAAGATAATTGGTGAATTGGAAAAAGTAGCATAGCTAGGGTCTAACTTGCCAGTAAAGTTTGAAGTTCCTTTTGCAAATTCTGAACCATAAGCAATAACTGTAAAGCGATCAGCTGTAATAATAGCTGGTACTCCGCCGTAAGTTTTGATTGAAAAGTGTTGAGCATCAACAAATGTAACTACACCTTTAACAACAGGTGCTCCAGCCGCACCTTCTGCTGATGTAGCAGTTGATTGCTTTTGGATCATTACTGTTTGTCCTATTCTAAAATTAACTTGTGTAGTTTTTTGTGTTGTAGAGCCGCTGCTTTCAACTGCTGTTTGAGCCGCTGCAGGTACATAATAATGTTGTACATTACCACCAGCTGTAGCTGCATTTCCTGCCGCCGCTGCTGTTGCCGCGTTATTAGCTACGTGTAAACATCCTACGTATCTAGTGTGCAACCTTCCTTGTTCTGTCCATATAATTTGGTCAGAAGCTGAAGGCATCTCCGCTGATACCATACGTAAAAAAGCTCCGATGGTTCTATTTCCATATCGTTCTACTTCTTTTTCGTATACATCAGGTAAAAATTGTTGTCCCCACTGTGCAAAATTTGCATCAGTAAAGTTAATGTAATTCCCAGCATACATGTTTTTTGTTTGCGTGGGTTGTAATGGTGCGGGTATACCGCCTGTAAAAGCCATTTGTTTTGATTTTAAGTATTATTTATTCCATTTAACGCGCAACTTATTAGGATTATCATTACTACTTGAAACAACTCGTATTCCTGAGGTGTTATTTTTAGGCATTGAAGCATTATCCTTTCTAGGATCCATATTTATATTTTTTGCTTTTTTAGCACTTTCTCTTATAGCGTCGGCACGGCCTTGCTCGTAAAAGTGTCCAGCAATTTTATCTGCATTTTGAGCAGTAAATAAGGCTTTATGATAATTAGGTACATTTTTTATATTACCTTTTTTATCTAAGTGTGTTTCAATCCAATTGTTAATAGAATATTGAAATTCCTTTACTTTTTGTGGGTTATCTACTTTATACCTATATTTGTTTTCACCAACCTTAAAATCAAAACCTTTGAAATCTTTGTTGAAAACCTTATCAGTTTGTAGTTTAAATTCTTTTATTTTAACCTCACTGTCAGCTTTTTGTTGCTTATAACTATCATAGTACTCTATTGCTTCGCGTTGTTCAGGAGACATATCTATTTGCTTTCTTAACTTAAGATCAGCATAATATTTCTCTTTACTAGAATTGAAATGATTCTGAGCATTAAATAGTTCTTCTTTAAAAGCTAATTGCTTAGCTTTAACTTCTTGCGGATCATCCGCCTCTCCATCATATCCAAAATTTTTGTTTAATAAAAATTCTACATCATCTGTATCTAGATGGGGTTTTGTATTTTTGTAATATTCTCTTAATAGAGTAACATTATCCATTTTAGAGACATCGCGGTTTAAGCTAACATAGTCTTCAACTGTTCCGCCTGTTTCTTCCATAAACTGTACTAGCTTATCTATATTTTCTGGTAAAACTTTTTCTTCAGTTTCAACAGTTTTTTCTTCTATAATTTCAGGTTGAGTTTGTTCTTCTTCAACCTTTTCCTCTTTTATTAATTCTAATGGAGAATCTGGTACATCAGCTACTTCTTCTTCTTGCTGTTCTTCTTTAGCTTCTTCTTTATTGGGTTCGACCCGTACCTCGCTGTCCACCTCTTTGCTATCTCCGGATGGTTCATCCACAGATACTTCCTCTGTTTCTCGCTCCTGAACGGCATCTTCTTCGGTTTTTAAAGGTTCATCTAAATTTATTTTGTATACACCATCATCTTGTAAGCCAAACTCTTGACTTACTTCTCCTTTTTCAACTGCTTGTTCTAAAACAGCTTCTTCTTGACTCTGCGGACTTGTGTCTGCATCTGGCATAACTTCTACTTGTACTTTTTCTTCCATAATATAATATAATAATTAATTGTTTTTATCTTGGTTCGAACCTAGATAAATCAATACCGCCAAGCACATCATTACCTTTTGATTCAAACGATTTAGCTGGTTTACCACTATCAGGCGGCCCAGACAAACTTGCTGTTGAGGTTTTCATTGCCGCAACATCTTTTTGAGTTTCACTTTGTTTTTCTACTAATTCTTTTTGAGCTTGTAGCTCTAATTCCTTTAATTTGACATTTAATTCATATTCAAATTGCATTAATTCTCTTTTTGTTCTAGCTTCTACTTCAAGTTTTTTAATTTCAAATTCAATATCAGCTTGTCTGTATTGTATTTTAGATTCTGTTTTAACTTGTTCAGCTTGGGCTTTAGCATTTTCTACCACCACTTGCGCTTGTCCTTGAGCCTCTGCCTGTGCAGCGCTAGCCGCTTGAGCTTGTTGTTGGTCAACTTGCTGTTTTTTAATTCTCCTATATTTAAGAAGTTGATTTGCTAATTGAATGTTTTTTATTTCTCTAACATCAATAGCGTCCTCTAAAAATATACTACCCTGAGTTAGTGCTGCTTGTATATTAGCTTCCAGCATAGCTTTTTCAGCTTCGTCTGGCTCAAGTTCTAAAAATATACCAAAATCATGCAGGTGCATGTTTTTCATTTCTTCTAAAGATCCTACTGAAAACGGCCCTATAGCACTTATAAAGGCTTCCTTAGTTGGATGATATTCTAAAACATCCTTAAACCTTAAAGCTATACATTCAGCAAGTCTCGTGGTTATAGACATGCTACTATCAAGAATATGCCTTGTGGCTACATTACTATTTGCTGCAGCTAATTTTTGTACACCTACCAAAGCTTTTGGATCTGGGTCCGAACCATCTCTAGCCTCATTTAGCCCAGTTATATCGCGCATCATTTGTATGTACTGATTATATGCACCAACAAGTATTTGAACTTGCCCACCACCACCACCCGGTAGTTCTGTAATAGGTACTTTACCTATATTTTGATCTCCATCCACAGTGAGCGATCTACCTATAATAGATCCTGTTTGAAAATACATGTTTAATGCTTCTTGTGGATTATAGTTAGTACCATTACCCAAATCAATTTCAGCTAGACCATCAGCATCTAAATAAACACCTGAAGGTGTCATTTTTTGTATAGCTTGTTGCATTTTTAAATGCGTTAACTGAATTAAATCAGCATAAGGCATCATCTTAGAAACTAAAGAATTTATAGCTCCTCTATATATTCTAGGTGCACTAACAACATAATTCATTAATACTAAATTAGTATTAGAATTAGGTCTTATCATATTAGAAGCTTTTTCCCATTTTAATAAAGTATTAGAACCTAATATTAAAACACCTTCATAAACTACTTCTACAGCTTCAGCTACTTTTTCAAATCTAGATCTTTGATCTTTTGGGGGATCAAAAGTATCATCTTTTTTGATAGCTTTATTTGCGCCTGTAGATGTTTCTTTTATTTTATATACGTTATTTTCCCAAGTTTTCCAATTGAAATATAGTACCGAAACAATATTGTCATCATTATTGTTTTGAGCATTAGTGTTATCGTTATAGGAAGTCCAGTCATAGCTTTCTCTCGCAAGCTGCCTAAACTCCTCATTAGAAGTACCAGGAAACTCTTTTTTTAATTCATTTAATTTTACTCTTTTAACCTCACCAAAATAATAGCAGTCACTAAAATCAGGGTCTTCTGTATATGACCATATTAAATTAGCTGGGTCAACATAGTTTAACTTTATACCATCCGTATTGTTAAAAGTACATTTACCTGCTCCAATACCTATAGTAGCTAAATCGTAATCAATACGCTTTTTAATGTTTTTGTATTTGTTAGTTAAAAAAACATTATTAATAGCTTGTTCTTCTGCAATTTCTATACCTTGCTTATAATTAAGCTGCATGTACAACTGAAACTCCTCACTATTAAGAGGTAATTCATCTTCTGGAATAGTCCTCGGGGCTTGTCCCAGCTCTGCCTCCATAACTTTTAAAAGTTCAGCGGCTGCTAAATCCCTTTCAATACCTTTTACAAATTTAGTTTTTCTATCTGTAGATAAAGGATCTTGCCCTACTGCTTTTATAGAGAATAATCTATCTTGCATCCCGTTAACTACTATATCTACAAATTTAGGTATAATAGGTACCGGCTTCCAATCTAAATTTAAATACGACAGATCTCCATTTACAGAAAATTCATCTTTATATTTACCTATAGATTGTTCACCTCTAGCATATAGTCTAAGCATATTATACTGATTAGAAGACTGATAGAATCTTCCAACATTACCATCTCTGTTAAACCAATCTTGTTCGATAGCTTTAGCGACCTGTAACCCATAATCATCTGAACGCTTTTCACCGTCGGAAACTGCCTGACTAGGAAATGAGCTGTATTGCCCTGTTGTTTTTGCCATATTTATTTTATTATCTCACTTCTTGATCCTTTGTTATTATATCTTGAAAACCCAAAATCAAGTATTTTTACTTTTCTTTCTGCGCTGGGCCTGTACATATGTTTTCTACAAGCCATTAAAGCTAAACCACTACTAATAGAAGCATCATGAGCTGTTCTTCGTGATATGTCAAATCTTGCCCAGTCTTCTAAGGTCCGTTGGAAAAACATGTTACCATGATCTTCTCCTTTAGATCCCACATACTCTTCTATATATGATTCTATAGCCGCTGCATGCGCTTGTTTAATATCTTCAGAAGTATTAGGTATTCCCCCTAACTCCACTTCTGTTTTTGATAGATTATATTTTAATTTGTCAGGTCTATTCATGGAAAAACCTCTATATCCTCTTCTTTTTAAATGATATAACAATCTAGGTTTATTGTTTTCTGCAAGTATAGGCATTCCATAAAATACTAAAGCCATTAATACATCTTCAAAAAACACCTCAGCTGTTTGAGGCCTCGCTATATATTCTAAAAAGAATTTAGTGCTTGGAATTAAAGGATCCATAGAAAATGTTGTTAATCCATGAAGAGCACCATTAGACCCACCACCCCCAACAGTACCGCTGATGTCATAACTATCGCACCCGAAGGCTCCGAGTCCATCATTACCAGGATATTTAATACCATTCTTAGTTATTATATTATTTTGAAATTTATTATTAGGTATCCAAGATATATAAAACCTACCTTTAATGTTAGGTTGCCATACTACTTTGCTATCAATTTTACCATTCAACCACCCGAAATTACCCCGAACAACATGACCTTCTCTAGTTAATTCTTCATTAAAGTCTATTTGCTCGTATATTTTGGTTAAATTAAACAGCGAGTTGATAGTTTCATCTCTAAAAGCATGTTTTTCAGACCTTGGGAATTGTCTATAATATTCATTTAAAGCATCACTATCATTTTTTAATCCTTCTACTTCATTCTCCCAATGAGAAACGACTCCCGTAAATACCTTTTCGCCATCAATTCCCTCAACCGGGTCTGATGGTGTGTCGAAGACAGGATATCCGAACTTATCGATAAAACCTTCGTATCCCCATTCCATAGGTATGAACAAAGAATATAGTCCACTTGTAGTCTGGCCATTGCGGTTTCTATTTGTGACATCTGAATTATTATATAATTTTTTAAAATGATCCCCTCCTTTTGCCAAAGCATTAGATGTAGATCCCATCATGCACTTACCGACTATTCTGGCTCCGAGGCGGAGACACGTCTTGGTGACCCTCCAATTGTTGAGTATGTTGTCCGGCCTCTCCCATTTCCCCGATTCGTCGTGGATGAGGAGTTGTAATTTCTCTCCATCATACGAGTTGTCTCCTGTATTCTTCCAATCGATTGTTGTATCGAGCCCCTGCCCAAATTCCTCCTGACTATAGGTCTCTTTGATGGCGTTTCTGGTAAGTCTTCTTGACGGTATCTTATAGGA
>Ga0098049_1000892_pt1 | contig 11680 bp, 17 predicted proteins | sample 13BtaG_FD_92582 | JGI IMG/M metagenome (GOLD analysis project Ga0098049, IMG submission 92582) | Marine viral communities from the Subarctic Pacific Ocean - 13B_ETSP_OMZ_AT15268_CsCl metaG | ecosystem: Environmental > Aquatic > Marine > Oceanic | place: Subarctic Pacific Ocean | collected...
CAAGACCGGGACATCTGTGCGTTCTACCCTATCGAGCGGTTCACGATTGTGAGCCACATATAGTTGTCGTTATCGTTAAGGAGATACAGAGAAAATGGCACTAGGATTTTCAACGCAGGCCACCGGCTCAGGTGGCGACATTCTTCCAATCGTAAAGTGGGATGCCAAGGGCGGCGATCTGATCCGGCAGGATCGGACGCAGGGCGCCGACGGCATGTGGGTGAAAGATGAAAGTGAGGTTGCCCTACCAGTCAAATTCGTTATGGACCTCGAGAGGATCGAAGTTGGGTTTCTCTCATTCGCATCAGGCGCGCCTGACTTCCGCGTGGCAAAGATCGGAGAGCCGCGCCCGGAATGCCCGCCTGACCTTGGGGCAGACGGAAAGCCGGCCTTCAAGCCGTGTTTCCGGGTTCGCATATGCAACAAGGATTTGGGCGTCCGCGAGTTTAGCCACAGCGCCAAGACGGTGCTGCGCGTTATGGACGACCTACACAACCAATATGAGGCTCAGAAGTCGGCTAACACTGGTCTGGTTCCTGTTGTGGAGATTGCAGGCACTGAGGTGGTTAAGATCAACACGCCGCAGGGCGAGTTGCGCTTCAAGGTGCCTCAGTGGTCGATTACTCAGTGGGTTGAGAGGCCCGCTGCAATGGATGGCCAGCCGGCTGCGGCTGAGCCGACACCACCTGCGCCAGAGGTAGTCAGCGCCGCCGTAACGGCGACACCACCTCCAGCCGCTCCGGCTGGCGGCGACCTGTTCTAGCGCAGTAGCGGGCGGCGGGGGATTTCCTCCCTTTGACCTCGCCGCCCGTGCCTACCAAAGGGGAGAGCAAAGGGAAATTGCTATGACACAGAATATTACGGCACACGCCGAGCGCATCGCCAAACATTATTGGGGCGAGCCAAACAAGAAGCTGTCCAAGAAGGGATTGCTGCGCTGGGGCAACGCTGGCTCTAAGGAATTGGATGTGCAGCGCGGGGTTTATTTTGACTTCGAGGAAAATCACGGCGGCGGTGTGGTGGACATCGTGCGGCGCTATGGGCGGCAGACGATCACCGGCTCAGTGGCTGAGACGTTGCAGCGTGACTTCGGCATAACGAAGCAGACAGCCGACGCGATGCAGCCGGCCAAGTACATCGAGAAAATCTACGAGTATTACGACGCTGACGGCGACCTGCGCTATCAGGTGCTGCGCTATCAGCCGAAGTCGTTCAGGCAGCGACGCCCGGACGGCAAGGGCGGCTGGCTCTGGAACATGAACGAGGTGGAGGCGCTGCCGTTCAATCTCGTCGGCATGCTCGAGCAGCCGGACGCGCCGGTGTTTATCGTCGAGGGTGAAAAGGCTGCGGAGCGGTTGATCCGGCTCGGCCTTGTGGCGACGACGAGCCACGGCGGTGCCGGCAAGTGGTCCGACGCACTGGCGCCATATTTCGATGGGCGCAACGTCGTGGTGCTGGCTGACAATGACAATGCGGGGGAGCGCCACGCCGATCAGGTGGTGCGCTCGATCTGGGGCCGGGCCAAGGCGGTCAAGCGCGTCGAGCTTGCTGGGCTGCCGGACAAGGGCGATGTCGTGGACTGGCTGTTTCAGGGTGGCACGGTTGACAAGCTGATGGACGTGGTCAAGGCGACGCCGGCGCTGGAAAGTGAGCCGGCTGAGGCAGAGGCCGCTGACGAGGCTCCAGAGGCGGAAGAGGAGGGCGTTCTCAAGCCGTATAAGCTGATGGATCAGGACGCGGTGTGGTCAATGCCGCCCGTCGAGTTTCTGGTTGACGAGCTTATCCCTGAGCGCAGTTTTGCGATGATCTACGGTGCGCCCGGCAGCGGCAAGTCGTTTCTGGCGATTGATATGGCGCTGTCCGTCGCGCACGGCGTGGACTGGCAGGGCAAGAAGGTCAAGCAGGGGCCAGTGCTTTATATAGCGGGCGAGGGTATGGGTGGCTTCGGCAAGCGCTGGAAGGCGTGGAGCATGCACCACAAGCTCGACAAGCGCCCGGAGATGTACCTGCTGCCGACGGCTGTCAACATGCTGGACAGCGAGGACGTGGCGCGGCTCAAGCTCACCATTGAGGAAATGGACAGGCAGTGGGCGCTGGTCATCGTGGACACGGTGGCTCGGTCTATCGCCGGGGCTGATGAGAATGCGGCGCAGTCGATTGGCATGTTTGTGCAGTCGTGCGATGCCATCAGGGAGGCAGCGGGCGGCACGATGCTTGCGGTCCACCACAGCGGCAAGGACAGCAGCAGGGGCGCCAGAGGCAGCAACGCGCTGCTGGGTGCGCTTGACACCAGCGTGGTCGTGGGCAAGCTGGACAGCGTGGTCACGATCAAGGTGGAAAAGCAGAAGGATGCCGAGCCGATTGACGAGATGAACTTCAATATGGTCAGCGTTCAGGTGGGCGTCACCGACACGTCTATCGTGCTGGAGCGCACGGATGCGCCGGTGGATGCGCCCAAGCGCAGGAAGCCGCTGGCAGCGAGCCAGAAGCGGGCGTTGACGGCGCTACAGAATTTATGCGCGGAGCGTGGTGTCAGGGTGCCGATTGGCGAGTGGCACAAGGCTCATGAGCGTGACTGTCCCGACACACATTCGTCTACACGCAAGACTGCGCGTGATGCGCTGGTGGATGGCGGTTTTGTGGTCATTGCGGACGGTATTTGCTGGATAAACAATGAGTTAGGTGAGTTGTGAGGGCGATACGGCGGGGTGCGGCGCCGATACGGAAGTTGTTCTAGTTTGGATTTTTTGGTGATGGCGGATAGTAGAACACGATACGGGAAACTGTTTGAGACGCCTATCGTTATAAAACAGATAGTTAGCATAGCAATTCCCGTATCAACCGTATCGGTACGGCGTATCCGTATCGGTGCGGTACGGTACGGTCCCCCTATAGGGACCGTATCGCCGTATTGGCCGTATCAGTATTTTGGTAAAGGAGGTGGTTATGGCTATTAGAAAGAGACCAAAGAAGGCGCCGAAGGGATTGGACGCTAGGTTCTATCCGAATGAGCGGGACGCGAGGAAGTGCCAGAATGCTCTGGTTGAGTACGACAGGGTGGTCAGGTCGTATGAGGCGAAATGGGGCATTGACCGGTTGCCCGGATTGGTGGATGCAGAAATGCGGGATCGCTGGTGGCAGCAGTGGGATAAATTGAATGCGGCGATTGAGAAGGGGTCGGGGCCAGAGGTTGAGCATGCGGTGGAAGTGACCATCCGGGCATGTGGCGTTCTGGAGGCCCGAGCCATCGAGCTTGGTGCGAAGCCGCTGACCGGGGATCGGTGGGAGTGTCAGCTACCCGACGGCGGGGTGCTGGCGATTGTGAAGGATGCCGCCGAGGTTGTGCCGGTTCATAATGAGGGGAGATATGACCGGGTGTACTGTATGGACGAGGTGGCGAAGATCATGCAGCAATGGCGGGCAGACGAGGCCGGCAAGCTGGCGGAGATGGCGAAGGGTGTGTTTCCGGGTGCCGTGGTGGACGGCATCGAGAAGAGGGAGCGGACGGCCACGGAGGTTGAGCTTAACGACGAGATACCGTTTTAGGAGGCGCGGGATGGATACGAACAGCGACGACAGGGATATGCTTTACAAAAGCCGGCAGTATGTGCTGATCGGCTCGGACGGCTGGGTGGATGTGCGCGGGCTGTCGGTGAACATCATTAAGCTGGACGATGGTGTGCGGCTCGAGGTTTGGCCGGTGGAGACAGACGGGTTGAGTGCAACGAAGCCGCTGGGTAGTATTGAGGTGAAGCAGCCGGATCAGGTTCGTGGTCCGGCGCCGAGAAAGCGGTTCAACTGTGTGAGGCACAAGGCATGATCGAGCAGGGCGACGGAGAGATGGCGAGGCGTATAGCCGACGGCCTTTGTCCGGCCTGCAAGACGGCGCTGGTGTTTTTGCGTGATGATGGACACAAGGCGGAGGCGCACTGTAAGACGTGCGGGTTGAAGATAGTTGAAGCAAAAGGGAGTAAGAGAGATGAAGCGAGCTAAGGTGCTGGACGAGGCGAAGCAGATGGTCACGAAGGATCGGGCTGTGGATCACGGTGATTTACAGGATAACTTCTTGCTGATCGCGAAATATTGGTCAGCGCATACGGGTCACAAGATAGAGCCGCAGGACGTGGGCGTTATGATGACGCTGCTCAAGCTGGCAAGGGCAAAGAGCAACCCGTATCATGAGGACAACTATGTTGACGGTGCCGGGTATCTGGCATGCGCGGCGGAATGCGTGGATGTGGATGGGTAGGGTTATCAACTTCGAGCGCGGGCCGTTTGTGCGGTTCTTTAAAGATTACGTCGATTGTGGCTGGTGTGAGCAGCCGACAAGGGGCCGGGTGTACGAAGAGAGCCAGAAGATAGTTTGCAGCGTCTGCAATGGGGTGCTGCTGGAGATAGACGACGAGCCGATGGTGATGCTGACGTTTGAGGAGGATGACACCGATGGTAGCGCATAGAATACCTGACAAGGTTTTTGATGAGTTTTTTGAGCGCGTGGCGGAGGGTAGATCAGGCAGCAGCGTCAGCAAAGATGACGACATGCCGGCTTGGTCAACCGTCTGGCGTCGGTTCGTTAAAGACCAGACGATGATGGACAAGTATCGCACGGCGCTGGAGTCGCGTGGTCAGGTTTATGCGGACAGGCTGGATGAGCTTGATGACATGCTGCTCAAGGGGTTCATCACGGAGTCAGCGCATCGCACGTTGTCAGACAATATCAAGTGGCGGTCAGCACGGATGACGCCAAACGTGTACGGCGACAAAGCGCAGATCGACGTGAAGGCGTCGCCGAGCGAGGATTACATCAAGGTTTTGCAGCAGGTTAACCAGACAATCGAGATGCGGCGGGCAAACGCGATAGAGCATCAGGACGAGCGAGACACACAAGCGCAATCGCTACGCGCGCACGACGACGTTGTTAACCAAGATCAGGTCAACATTGATGTTCCAAAGGCGACATAATTATGGGCATATATTGTTCCACGGCTAAGTCATTGTTTTTATTGATGCCGATTCTTCCATAATGGACGTTATGCGACAAAACGTGAAACATTTCTGTGAAACAACGACCCCCCCCCGTCAAATCACGCGCGGGGGCGGTGATAAATATATACCCCCCTCTCGAAATCCCTAGCCCACGGACCCACACATGACGCAATCCCCCCTATCCGCCGACACTATCGCCATTTTGCGCGACGACCCCGCGCTGTTTGTTGAGACCGTCCTGCAAGCCAAGCCGCAAACGTGGCAGCGCAAGGCGCTTGACGCCATCGCCGCGCATGATCGCGTCGCCGTCAAGAGCGGTCACGGCGTCGGGAAAACGGCATTTGAGTCGTGGATCGTGTTGTGGTGGCTGCTGACCCGCTATCCGACAAAGACGGCTGTCACCGCCAACAGCGCCCACCAGCTAAGTGACGTTTTGTGGACCGAGATCGACCGCTGGGCGCGGAACATGCCCCAGCCCTTCAAGGATTTGCTCGAATTTAAGGCCGACAAAATCGCCCTCAAGGGCGCGTCGGACAGCTTCGCCGTGGCGCGCACCAGCCGCCGCGAGAACCCGGAGGCGCTGGCTGGTTTTCACTCGCCCAATATGATGTTTATCGTCGAAGAGGCGTCTGGTGTGCCGAACGTGATCTTCGAGACTGCGTCGGGCGCTCTCTCCACCCCCGGCGCGAAAATTATCATGTGCGGCAACCCGACCCGCTCCGACGGGTATTTCTACGACGCTTTTCATTCGGACCGCGAGCGCTGGCACTGCATTACGGTGTCGTGCGAGGAGGGCGAATACGTCGATCCGAAGTTTATCACCGATATGGCGGACAAATACGGTGAGGCGAGCAACGTCTACCGTGTGCGCGTATTGGGCGAGTTTCCCACGCAGTCGGACGACGTGCTTGTGCCGCTGCATTTGGTTGAAGAGGCCACCCGGCGCGACGTGGAGGCCGGCCCGACCACCCCGGTTGAATGGGGCTTGGACGTCGCCCGCTATGGCGGCGATAGGTCCGCGCTGTGCAAGCGCCAAGGCAACGTCATCGTCGAGCCGATTAAGACGTGGCAGGGCAAGGATTTGATGGAGCTTGCGGGCATCATACTGGCCGAATACGACGCCGTGCCGTATCGGATGCGCCCGCAGGCGATATATGTGGACGCGATTGGTCTGGGCGCCGGCTTGGCGGATCGCCTGCGCGAGTTGGACCTGCCCGCCGTTGCTGTGGCGGTGTCCGAGAGCGCCAGCATGAAGGATCGGTTTAATAAGCTGCGCGATGAGTTGTTTTGGAGCGCCCGCGAGTGGTTTGAGGCGCGTGACTGCCACATGCCGCAGGACGACACGCTGATCTCGGAGATCACCGGCATTCGGTATAAGTATCTCAGCACCGGCAAGCTGAAGGTTGAGAGCAAGGACGAGATGAAGAAGCGCGGCCAGAGATCGCCCGACGTGGCTGACGCTTTTGTGTTGAGCTTCGCCGGCGCAGGGGCGGTTGCTGGAGGCTGGTCAAGGGGTTATAATAGCAATCGCACATTGAACCCCTCAACGAATTGGATTGTTTAGATGGTGGACCTTTATCGCGGATATGACGAGGGGCTTTTAACCGAAGAGCCAACCCGCTTTTCTGATATGTACCCTGCCGCAGCCACCGGGCTGCTTTTTGCCCCCGGCGGGGGTGTTACTGACATTATGGGCGGCGCACCAGACCCATCCCGCCCCGGTGAGTACCTTCCAAGTTTTAGCCAAAACATAGCTGGAAAAGAATATATTGACGCCGCTATGCAGGCCGCTGGAGGCGCTGGGGATGTTCTTATGGCAATGACCCCTATGTTCCCACCAGCCGCTGCCGCAGGCGCTGCTTTAAAGGCGCCTAGAGCTGCAAGAGTTGCCCGTATGGGCGACAATGGCGGCCCGGCAATGACAGACGACCTTGAGCGCGTTTTGCAAATTAGGGCAGATCAGATGGCGATGCCTAGCGCTGAAAGAACTCAACCATCAGGGCAAAGCCCCTTGTTTGACACCTCGCCGGAGTCTTATGAGCGCACCACGCAAATTATGCGGCAAGAAGAGACGCCGGTTCCTCGTCAGGCGGAAGGATCAAAGTTGCCTCTGGGGGACAGGGCAAGGGTTGTTATGGAAAATCAAGACGTCATTGCGACGCGACTTGCGGAAAGGATGAAGCCCTATCTAGGAACCCCTGCTCAATATTTTTATCATACCGGCCCGCTGCTTGAAAAGGCAAAGGAGCTTGGCGTTTCGGAGCAGAAGGCTCTACAGCAAATATCTAGGTTCGCTGAAAACTACGCTGCGACAAGCCCCCGGACTATGACTGAGCAAAACCTTAGAAACGCATCCTTGGTTGCCGCAAAGCAAGAGGCTGGGATACCTCTGACCGATGTTATTGGCCCCGGTTCTGGCGGCATTAACGAAAAAGGCTACCCGATGATGATTGGCCCCGGCGGCATTCACGGGCTTCTAGTTGATGCGGTCCGTCAGGGTGGAATTGACTATAGCACAAACCCGAAGCCGGCAACATTTGCAGAAAATGTAAAAGGAAACCTTCAAGGCGTCACCGTTGACACACACGCTGTTCGAGGCGCCCTTGACGCGATGAATGAGGCGATGCCGGGTTCGGTGCCGAAAAAGTTTATTAAGCCTGAGTTCCACAAAAAATACGAGGCGGACCCATCGTCTCTGGACCCGGCAACAATGATTATCGACACGCTCGGAAGCCAAAAGGTGGGCGGGGAAAAGATGCAGACGGAGTATGCTGTATTTTCTGACATATACAAATTAGCAGCGGAAAAGCTCGGCGTGACACCAGCGGAGGCGCAGTCTTTGGGCTGGTTTGGCAGTGGCAACAGAACAGGGTTGGCGTCCGAGTTAAAAACGGTTGTTGACCTTATTGATGAGCGTGTTGATGTCACGTCTCAGCTTTTGGGCGAGAGCAAGGAAAAGGTCTACAAAGATTTCCTTTCTGGGAAAATACCACTGTTATCTATACCTGTCGCAGGCCTCCTCGGCGCTGGTATGGCGCGCGAAGAGCAGCCCCAGCCCGCCGGAGGCATCCTCTAATGGCCCCAAGCGCACCTAAAGACCCCCGCCTAGCGAAATATGGCGTTAAGGGTTACAATATGCCCAAGCGCACACCCAGCCACCCGACCAAGTCGCATGTGGTTGTGGCGAAGGTGGGCGACACGGTCAAGGTCATTCGCTTTGGCCAGCAGGGCGTAAAGACAAATCAGACGGTTGGCCAGCGCAAGGCGTTTGAGAGCCGTCACCGCAAAAACATAGCCAAGGGCAAGCTGTCTGCGGCGTATTGGGCGGCGAAGGTCAAGTGGAACCCACAAAAGACCAAGTCACCGTCGAAGAAGTGGAAGAAGGGATCGTAATGGCCGCAGGACTTCACTATTTCAGAGATGGCAAGAAATATCGCGGTGCGATACACAAGCACAATGATGGCGTCATAATGACTGGCGCGCGCATGACGCCAAAAAGCAAGCGCGTCTATCATTTCGGCGATTTGTCCGAAACAGCAAAGAAGAAAGCGAGAAAGAAAAATGCCGGGTAAACACTACGGAAAAGGTAAAGGCGGGAAAAAGAAGTAATGCCGAGGCGCTTTCCCAATGTTCCGAAAGACAAAAAGACGGGCCTTCCGAAGAAGTATCTTCAGGGCGCTAAGTCTAAAACACGCAAGGCGGCTGAGATCAAAAAAACTGCTAAAGCGTACAAGGAAGGCAAGAAGATAGACGTGAGGGCCGTCAGCAAATCCAGAGCAAAGCAGGGGAGACGAGGCCGTGCCTAAAGCAAAACCGCTATCCGAGGCGACAAAGAAAACGCTCCGCTCCAAGGCGGAGAAGAGCAAATTTACATACGGCGAACTCGCCAGCGTCTACCGGCGCGGTCAGGGCGCCTACCTATCGAGTGGCTCCAGAAACGTGCCGATGGCGGCGTGGGCGATGGGCCGGGTTAACAGTTACATGCGGGGCGACAAGGCGCGCACCGCCGACAAAGACATCTACAAGAAAGCAAGAGGCAAGAAATGATTGTTTGTGATGACTGCCCGTATCGCGGGCGCTGCGAGAATATGGGGCGCTGCATACAGGGCAAGAACGCCCACATTGCGGCTGATACCATTGTCCCGCCTATTCTGCACGTTAACACCACCAAAGGCCCGGCCAAGACTGCCAAGCCTGAGAAATCCTCAACCCTCAAGAAACTAGCCAAGAAGGTGAAAAAGTAATGTACGGCAACAAGAAAAAAGTCACCCCGCCTATGCCTAAGCCGCGCCGTGGCACAATGAACGAGATGATGGGCAGCGGCATGATCATGCGCGCAGCACCCGTCACTCCACCGGCCCGCTCACCGCGTCGCCGCAAGTCACCCGGCCACAACACCACGCTAGGCAAGTACGCAAAATAGAGGGCATTATGGCCGACAAAATGGACGACTACCAGCTATCGAGCATTGTGTCCTCAGAGATCGAGGACTCGCTCAATCACTTCGACAGCGAGTACACGCAAGAGCGTCTGCGCGCTATCGACTTTTACCTCGGCGAGCCTCTGGGTAACGAGCAGGCTGGAAAGTCATCCGTTGTTGACACTACCTTTGCAGACACGGTGGAGCAGATCATGCCATCGCTGATGCGGGTGTTCACGGCCAATGATCAGTATGTGCGCTTCGCACCGCGCACCGCCGAGGACGTTAAGGGTGCGGAGCAGGCCACAGATATGGCCAACTTCGTCATCAATCACGACAACCCCGGCTACCGCCTGATGCACGACTGGTTTAAGGACGGGCTGATGTTCCGTCTCGGCGTCGTCAAGTATTTCTGGGACGAGACGGAAGATGTCACCGAAGAGGAATACAACGGGCTGAACGAGGACGAGCTTGTGATGCTGCTCAACGATCCCGACGTTGAGGTTGTTTCGCAGGAAGAAACCGTGACCGAGACGATGATGGCTGATGACGGCATGATGGTGCCGCTCGCCAGCAGCTACGACCTCAGCGTCAAAGTGACGCGCCGCTCCGGCAAGATCAAAGTCATCAACGTGCCGCCCGAGGAGTTTCTTGTTTCCCGCCGGGCCGAGAGCCTCGAGGAGGCGCACTTCGTCGCGCACCGCACGACGATGACTGTGTCCGACCTTGTCGCTATGGGATACGATCAGGACGAGGTCGAGGCGCATGCCGGCTCCGGCGAGCTTGACGTTGACCGCGAGCGCACCAGCCGTTTCCAAGACTTAGAGGCCGCGACAGGCACCGACGCAGCCGACCCGGCGCTGCGCGAGGTTCTCTATTACGAGTGCATCATGAACGTGGACTTCGACGGCGACGGCATTGCCGAGCGTCGCCGCATCTGCGCCATCGGTGATGGCGGCTCGCATATCCTGCACAATGAGCCTTTCGATCACATCCCGTTTGCTGTTGTCACGCCGATCCTGATGCCGCACCGGCTTGTGGGTCGCTCGATCTATGACATGACCGAGGACTTGCAGGTCATCAAGACCACGCTGATGCGTCAGTATCTGGACAGCGTCTACTCGTCCAGCATGCCGCGCGTGGCTGCCGTCGAGGGTCAGGTGAACCTCGATGATCTGCTTTCGGCATCTCCGGGCGGGGTGATCCGTGTTCGCCAGCCGGGCATGTTGCAGTCAATCACTGGCGCGCCTGTCGGCAACGAAGTGCGCCCGCTGATGGATTATGTGGACGGCATAAAAGAGAGCCGCACCGGCATCTCAGCCGCGTCGCAGGGTCTATCGCCCGACGCCTTGCAGTCAACCACAGCGTCGGCTGTTGCCGCCACGGTTCGCGGCGCGCAGGTCAAGCTGGAGAGCATCGCCAGAACCTACGCCGAAACCGGTGTCAAGCAACTGTTCAAGGGCATCCTGCACCTGCTGACCAAATACGACAGCAAGCCCCGCACGGTGCGCCTGCGTAACAGCTTCGTGCCGATCAACCCGGCGGAGTGGGACAGCGAGTTTGACGTTGTCGTGCAGGTCGGCCTCGGCACGACAGACGACGAGACCAAGATCGCATTTTTGACGCAGATTGCTGCCAAGCAAGAGCAAATCCTGATGCAGCTTGGCCCGCAGAACCCGGTTGTCACGATGTCACAGTATGTCAACACGCTGCGCTCGATTGCCGAGATCGGCGGCTTTAAGGACGCTGACTTGTTCTTTAGCTCGCCCGAAATGATCGAGCAGCAGATGATGATGCAGCAGCAACAGCCTGCCGGCCCTGACCCTGAGATTGTCAAGCTGGAGCAGGAGATGGCGATCAAGCGCGAGCGCATGCAGATGGAGATACAGCTTGAGCGAGAAAAGATGCAGCTTGAGATGGAACTGCGCCGGCAAGAGTTACAGGCTGAGGCAGAGCTTCGCGTGGCCAAGGCCGTGACCGACGCAGAAATATCAACCAACTTGCCGAGGGTTTAGATATGCCACCAAGAAGTGTAACCAGCGCACAGGGTCGGACGACTGCCGGCGGTGGCAACTTTAGCCAAGGCTCTAAAATGAGAGACAACAGGCCGGACGACAGCCCGCCATCTGGCATGCACCCTCTGGAGTCCGTTGCCAGATATGGCACTGAGGGTTTTGCCGGGATGACACCTCAGCAAGCTCAGAACATTATCAATATGGGTGGCGGCAGCGGTGGCGCACCCGGCTCACCCGGCGCCCCTGAGATGTACCGGGA
>Ga0098049_1000897_pt1 | contig 11640 bp, 7 predicted proteins | sample 13BtaG_FD_92582 | JGI IMG/M metagenome (GOLD analysis project Ga0098049, IMG submission 92582) | Marine viral communities from the Subarctic Pacific Ocean - 13B_ETSP_OMZ_AT15268_CsCl metaG | ecosystem: Environmental > Aquatic > Marine > Oceanic | place: Subarctic Pacific Ocean | collected 2015-01-16
CACACGCTGTTGTGTATAGCAACAGACCTTCATTCACATTAAAATTTATAGCAGGTACTTCTGTTACTCAAGGAGCTTGTAGTTCAGGAACAACAAAAACAATATACGCTAACAATGCTTCTTTTACAAGTGCAACAGAGTTTTATACAAATATACAAGGAAGCACAATAGGATTTGAAGGAGGAACATATTCCAATTCAACTAACGGTACAAATAATCATCATAGATTTATAAGCTCTGGAGGTATACCTCAATCAGCAATTGTTTGTTCATCAGGTTTTCAAGGAATAAAAGCTTCTAAATGTAATGATGCTAATTTTGATAGATATTTTAATGTAGATTTAGGGAGTGGTAGTACACTAGTAAATGGCAATGTAATAAGTTTTACTTCACAGCAGTTTGGAAATGATTATTGGTATGTTGAAAATGCTTCTTATACAGGCAGCTTTGACGCATCTACTACGTTAGCTAATACACATACTAATTGTACATTAATGTTAACACCTGTTATAGATGTAACATCATCAGCTAACACATCTTTTATATATAACGCGGGTAGTCTAATAACAAGAACTCTTTCTTTAACAATGTCTAATGTTCCTCAAGGAGCTACAATAAGTTACCAGTGGCAAGGAGGCACAGCTGCAAATAATTTATCTAATATTTCTGGCGCTAACAGCGCGAGCTTAGATGTTAATTTTAACACAGTAAGTAATTCAGCAGGACAACCGACTTATTATAATTGTAATGTAACATTTGCTGATGGTAGCACATCTAAAACTATTGACGACACAACAAACGCTATTATAGTTTGGAACAATTTTACAACATATACAAATTTAAATTATATAAATGGTGGATCATCTTCTGCACCTAGTGTATCAGCTTGTACAAATACAAGTAGCCAAATAACCCTTTATGGAAATAATGCTAACTTAGCTAATGTAACACAGTTTTATAGAAATTTAAACGGGTCAGCTTCACCTGCGGTCACAGTAGGTACTTACTCGGATGGAAATAAAAGAGCTTATGTATTAGGTGGGGGTGCAGTTGCTAGCTCTTGGCAAGAATGTACAACATTCGCTATAACAGGTTCTACGTCTAGTAGTTCGTATGCAACAGAAATATTAACAGCAGATCAAACTGGATTTTCTGGAACAAACTTTGTTTGGACAGCGGGAGGAGCTCAGGTCCAGACAGGAAGTGATAATACATATGCAGCGTCTGTTGCAACTACATTTAGTGGAAGTGTAAATTATGGTTGTACTGTAACAGGTGGGACAGCATCTGGACAAAATGATACCCACTCGATAAATTGGTCTATACCATCTCAAAAAGTGCGAGCTAGATTATGTCCAAACGGCTCAAATCTTGATATTCTACTTACAAATGCAGATGGGTATTCCGTTGGTAATGTTATTAATTTAACTGGTAGTGGTTTAACAACTGGTTGTTACGAAATAACAGGGTCTTTTTCAGGTAATCAACAATACAGCGCTTTGGTTTCAGGATCATATCCTTTTGCCCCTTCATCATCTTGTTGTGATTGTACTAATTGTTCTGTTTCTATTAGTAGATCAGGAGATGCGACTGTAGTAGTTAATACTAATGTAACGCTTACAGCGGCTTCATCAGGATTTACAGCAACTAATTATGCTTGGTATTCTAAAACATCACCAAGCGCTTCCTATTCTAACACACCAATACAAACAGGTTCAAGCAATCAATTGCAAAATCAATCTTCTAGTTCAGCTGGTTCTATATATTATAAGGTTATAGCAACAGCAACTGGGGTAAGTAGAGAAGCTGAAATAACACAAAGCTGGTTTGCTAATAATCCTACTGAAAGATTCTACACAGCACAATCATTTCAATCAAATTGTAGTGATGATGATGAAGTAATAACAGTGAGATATACAAGTGTAAGTGCTTTATCTAGCGGTACGGTATTTGAATTAGGTAGTACAGTAGTAACATGTTATAAGATTACTGGAAGCGGTAGCGGAGATTCAACAATGGATGAAATACAAACATTCCATAATAGCTGTACGGCTTGTCAAAACGCAAACCAAGTAGATTGTTCATTCTCACTCAGTTCTTCAGGTAGTTACAATAGTTCAGCTGGAACAGATACCATAACTGGTACATTTGGCTCAGGGCACACGGGGACTGTATCAGTAGGATTCAGTGTAAGTTCAGGCACAGTTAGTCCTACAAGCGCAACAAAATCAGCTCTTCAAAGCGGTGTAACTTTAACATTGTCACCAAATGTTACATTAACAGGTACAATAAATAGTTCAGACGCTTGTACAGGAGATACAGCAACTGTAACAATACCTCAATCACAGTGTAATAGTGCATCTATATATTGGACAAACGATAATCCAGCAACTAATAACACAGCAGCAAATAATTTATGTGGGGCTGGCTCACCAAGAACAGTTTATTTTAATGGAACAAATCTTGGTAACTCAACACAAATATATAGTGCTTCTGGGTGTGGGTCATTAGCATCTGGTACAAAATACTATTCTCAAGACAATTCAAACTATTATATATGGAATGGTTCATCATTATCAGGCCCTTATAATCTTAACTGTCCATAAAATAACGTAATAATAAAAATATGAGCCTGATAACACTACAAACAGCATTTACAAAAAACACTTCATTGCAAGTAGGGGACATAATATATTTTCAAGACCCTTTAGATACAAATGATGAAATTAAAAAAATTGGACCAATACAATCAATTGCGGACAATTATATAGTTTGTGATGCAACTGGTAATTTATCAGGTTTAACACAAACAAGTTATATCTTTTTTGGTAAAGATAATAGTAAGAACACTTCTGGCATAATTGGATATTATGCTGAAGTAAGTTTAAGTAACAACTCAAAAGATCACGCGGAGTTATTCGCGGTAAACTCAGAAATATTTATAAGCAGTAATTAATATGGATCCAATATCATTAGTAGCAGCAGCAGTACCTTCTATCGTTTCAGGAATAGGAAGTCTTTTTGGAGGAAGAAAAAGAAGAAGAAGAGAGAAAGCAGCACAAAATCAATACAACCAAGCTTTAGCTGGATATAAAAACTTTGAATTCGAAAATGCTTTTGAAGGATTAGAAAATCCTATGGAAGACTTAAGAGTTTCAACAGAGGCAGCTGAATTTCAATCACAACAAGTTCAACAAGGCTTAGCACAATCATTAGATGCACTAAGAAGTGGTGGTGGTGGAACAGGAGCGGCAGCAATAGCACAGGCAATGGCTGGTCAGCAAGCTAAAACTCAACAGCAAATAGCAGCGGATATTTCTAAGCAAGAAGTAATGAATGAAAGAATGTCAGCGCAAGCAGCAATGAGAATGCAAGCTATGGAAGCACAAGGTGCAATGGCTGTACAACAGCAGGAGTTTGGAAGAGAAAGCACAATACTAGGTATGCAACAACAAGAATTAGCTGGCGCAAGACAAGCAAGGGCAGAAGCAACATCAGCATTAGGAGGAATGTTTGGGGGGATAGCAACAGCGGGTATAGGCGCAGCATTAGGGGGTGCTTTTAAAGGAAAAACAACTCCAGGAAATACAGGAGCTTATAACGATTTTAGTAGATTTATAAATAATTAATTATGGCAGCAGATAAAAGTTTAATACAAGGAGCAGCAGCATTAGCAAAGGCAGATTCAGCAATGGGATCAGCTTTTACAAAAGGAGCAGCAGCGGGCGCAGCACCAGTCACAAAGCAATTATTTTTGAACATTGAAAAAGAAAATAAGCTTGAAAACGAAATGATTAAAAGAGCGGAGGATATTAATATGAAAATTATGACTAATCCAAATTTAGCTGGTGAATATCATAATGACATAAAAAATGAAGCAACATCTACAAGAACAGCAATATTAGACATAGCTAAAGATAAAAGCTTATCAAGATCTGAAAGAAATAGGTTAATAACAGAAAAGGTTGATGGCTTTAATTCTATTACATCTAAGTATTTAGTTGGTCAAAAAGCCGAAGCACTCTTTCTTAAAGGTATTGAAAAAGGCGGCTACAGTAAAGAAGACCCTGAACTAAATAAAAACGCAAATGAAATATCAAAATATTTTGCTGGGGAGGAAGGCAAAGAAATTGATAGAACTGAAACTGGGTATGTATTTAAAAAATTCAACGGTGGTGAAGATTTAATTGTTAATTATAATCAAATAGATAATTATATACCTAAAGTAAAAGATGAAGTTGCTTTAAAAACACTTAATCAACAATTAAACTCAGAAGCGAAGCTACATGATCTAAAAGATGCGGGCGCTGCAACACTACGTATATTACAGAATTTTGGTGAAGATCAACAAAAAAATCTTTTGGCAAACACATATGGTGTGGATGTTAAAAACATGCCACCTAAAAGAGTAACTGAAGAATTAGCAGGATTTATAGCCGAGGACTATAAAGGTAGGGTAACTCAGGACCCAACTAAACAAGCTGAAATAAATAGAGGTAGAAAAATAAATCAATTTAAAACACTATTTGGACAACTTGATAATTTAAAAGTAAATAAATCCGGAGGAAGATCAGGAGGCGAATTTTCAGTTTCAAACCTACCTTCTAATTATAGCACATTTCCTCAAGAATTTGAAGATGAAGATGGTAAAGTTAAACGAACTGGGAATATAGACATAGTAGATAATTCGACAGGAATACAAATTACTGTTACACCTACTATGGGAGCTAAAGATATTGCAAAAAAATTAAAAGGTGTTTATAGACAACAGTCTATAAATTTAGGTGATGATTTTGGGTTTTTTACACCACTAACACCCCCAAATTAATAAAATAAAATAATATGTTTGAATACAACGGAAAACAATATACACAAGAGCAAATGGAGGGATTTGCTGAAAAAAACAACATGTCTCTTGAAGATTATGTAGAGGAATTTGGTATAACTAAAATATTAGAAAGTTCACCGGATTTTCAAAACCCTACAATACCGGGTGCGGTTGTAGGAGAGAACCAAGCGCCCGATACGGAATCCAAATCGGAAGATACTTCTTCGGATTCAGTAAAAATTAGTTACCCAGGCGTTCCTTTTTCTGGTATTTTAAAAGATGCAACTTTTAATCAAGCGGCTTTAACAGTTACAACTGACGAAAGAAGTACAGATGGAATGAGCTATGACGATATATATCAACAAGAAATAAATAACACTATACCAAGATTTGCACAGTCCTGGCAAGATGCAAAAGCTTTTGCTGTTGATTGGTATAGAAAAAAGGGATATGTTCCCACTGGCAATGTAGCTACCAATACAGCTTTAAGTAGTATAAATAAAATACCAGCTGTGCAGGATCTTAAGGAAAATGTTTCAGATTTTTTATTTAAAAATTTAATATATAAAAAAGATGATGATGTTAAATTTAGGGATGCTAGTGAAAAATTCATGATTGATACTTACAATAAATCAGCTAGGGCGCAAGACAAAATTAAATCTTCAGGTAGTTTAGTAAAAGGTATAACAGAATTAAACCCTAAGGAATTTGCTGGTGGTATAGCTCAAGTTTTTGGTTCTTTAGTAACAACGATGGTTCCGGCTTTAGCAACTGGGGGTGCGTCTATATACCCACAAATGGGTGGGCAAATGTATGTTGGCTATAATAACGAAAAAGCAAAAGCGTTATATGGTGATGATCCTGAAGCTATAAATAAGTTAATTGAAGAAAATAAAACAGAAGTAACAGTGCCAGCATTATTAGCTGGGATTGCATCCGTTGCAGAATTTGTTGGGATGAAGGGTATAACTGGGGAAATATTTAAAAGCTTAGGCAAAGGTTCTATTTCTGGCTTTGCAAAAACTTTTTGGGCAACAAATGGAGAAGGTACAACAGAACTTTTTCAGTCCGGTGTAGAAGCATATAATATAGCTTTAGCCCAGGGAAAAACTAATGCAGAAGCTGCATCAATAGCATTTAATACTATATTTTCAGAGCAAGGTGCTGAATCATTTTTACAAGGAGCGTTTGGAGGAGGTATTATGAGTGCGGGTGGCCAATCTCTTAAAAAAGCATATATAACAGCTAGAGAACAAGGCAATAATATGGGTATTGTACCTAATAATATTAGTAAGTTAGCTAACCTTAAAAGAGAAAGAGCGACTACATCAGATGAAACAGTTAGAGAGGGATTAGATTTAGAAATAGAAAAATTAGAAAATGAAACTAAATCTGTAATTAAAGAGAGCAACGAAATTGTTGACAATGCGAGCGAACAAGAAGTAACTGTATTAGCTGACGCGCAAACAGCGTTGGAATTATATAAAACAAGAGTGTCTACTTTAGTTGCTAAATTAGAAGTGGGTGAAATAACACAGCAAGAGCATGACTTCGCATTAACTGGATATGTTAATGAATATACTAAATCTCAAGAAGCTGCAAAAAATACTATAGGCGAAATATCAAGTAAAAATAAGAAATTATCAGATACTAATGAAACATTAATTACTGAATTAGTAAAAAATCAAGAGTTATTAAAAAATGAAAATTTAGATTCAACAGAAAGGGGACAAATTGAAAAAGAAATAGAACAAGTAAAAAACAAATTAACTACAAATAATTCAGATCTTATAGATAAGTTAACAAATAAAGCTTTTAACTCAACCTTAGACACAAATCTGCGTAAAGAAGATTTAAAAGGAGCATTATCATTAGAATTTGCTAAATTAATTAATTCATATAAACCTGAAATGAATGTTCCTTTTGGTGCGTATGTTGCTACAAATTTACCTTTAAGATTAGGGAAAGGCGGTATATTTGATACCTTACTTGAAACAAAATTAAATAAAGAAACTGGTAAAAGAGAAATAATAGGTAAAGAAGATGTTACACAAAAGCAAATTGAGGGGGAAATTACTACTCAACCAGAACTTGACATAGAAAATAAAACACAATTAAATAAAAGATTATTTACAAAAAAATTAGATTTTTATAAAGAAGCAATAGAAGGCGAATTTAAAGTTGATAAAGATGGTAAAAATGTTCCTAAAACATTTGCTGATGTTTTTGTTGATGCTGTAGCTAAAACATTTGGTACAAAATTACCAGCGGTAACTGATAAGAATTTTGTTAAAATATTTAGTAAAAATAATATAGCTGAATTAATGCCTTTTGTTAGAAGTTTTACAAAAATAGACCGTAAAAAAGGGATAGATAAATTCAAACCTTTTGTTATTAAACATTTTAAACCTATATTAGATCAATTACCAGCTAGTGTTATTAATAAAAAATATGCCATGCTGCGTAAACCTGTTTTAAAAGAAACTGGTCAACAAAAAAGAGAAAGCACTGCAGAAGGTAAGGGAGAGTTTGAATATCTAGGCATGGATAGAAAAGACTTTGTAGATTATTTTACTAATCCTAACCCAAGTGTTATTGCAACTGCAGCGGGAAATATAACTTTTAAAAACAATGAGGGTGTTGAGTCTCAGCTTACGGTAACTACAAAAAACGGTAAATCCCTTATAGGTAAAAGATTAGGAGATCAGATTACAATAGATGGCAAAAACGGAGAGCTTACTAAAATTGAAATAAAGAGTGCTACCTTAAGTGATAGGAGAACATCATTATTAGAAACTTTAATTAATGAGTTATCTGCTGATGCAGCATTACAAGTTGTTCAGGATAAAAAAATAATGGACAAGTTTAAAGATATTCAAAAAATTGAAGGTAAAGCAGTACCTGAAGATTTTCTTGATGTTATTGTTAAAAAACTTGATAGGGGAATAGAGTATATAAATAAAGTACAAAAAAATAGTAATTTATATTTTTCAACTGGTATTGATAAAATTGTTTTGCAAGCATCAAAAATGTTTTTACAAACATTAAAAGCTGGTATAAAAGCTGGTAAAGAATTTGTAAGCGCACTAAACGAAGCTTTAGAAAGACTAGGTAATACTTTAAGTAAAAAATATGATGAAACCACTGTGGAAGCTATTAAAACAAGAGTTGAAACAGAAATATTAGAAAACGTTGATTCTGAATCAGCGCCTAATTTTTATAATATTGCTGAGATAATAAATAATGTAGCAGCTGGGGAAAGGGGTAGAGCTTATGAGCAAAAATTATTAGATGTATTAAATTCATTTAAAATAAAAGAATTAACAGTTGCTAAAAAAACAGCTAATGTAGTAGGGTCTAATGATCCAGATATACCTATTAAATTTAAAAGCCAAGAAAGTAATATTGAAGTAAAATTATCATCTGAAGAACAAATGGGTAGTTTAACAGCAAATTATGACATGGATACTAAAAGCTTTAAAATTACTAAAAAAGTAGATCCTAAAATAAATGATATTATAAATCAATTACTTAAAGAAAAACAAGAAGACACTGATAATTATTTTAAAAGAGCTGTTGAATTAGGTGGTGTAAAAAGTAAAACTGGAGTTAAGTTAAATAAAAAACAAAGAGAAAAATTACAGGACGAGGGGTTACAAAAAAAATTATCTGGTAAGATAAGTACAAATAGCGCCGAATTACTTGCTGATTTAGAAAATAAAGAAGGGACGTATTATATACAAATGGGCGAAAAAGGTTTATTTTATTTAGGGAAAGATATTTTAAAGTTAGGTGTACCAAAACTAGAGGGTAACATATCTTTAGAGTATAGGATTGCATCAGGTGGAAACCCTGATAAACAAGGAAGGAAAAACCATTCATTAAGAATGTTTCTTAGATTAAAAGATTTTAAAACAAAATCAACTGAAAGTTTAGACGATATTAATAGTGTAAGAAGACTTTTCAGCAATGAACCAAGCTCTGCAAATTCCGAGCTTAATGAAATGCTCGAAAGAACAAAAGGTATTGCGTCAACAGAAAGAGTCTCTGTGGCTAAAGCAAAAACTTTAGGAGCTAAAAACGAAAGAGCAAAATTGTTTGTTCCTAACACGGCAGAAGATTTATTAGGCTTATTGTATAGATTTGCTGGAAAAGGCGAACAAGGTAATGCTGATTTAAAATGGATTAAGCAAACTTTTACAAGGCCTTTAACAAGAGCAAACTTAGAATTTGAAGCTTTACAGGTTAGATCAAATGAATTTTTAAAAGAGGCAAAAGCTATAATGACTGAGTTAAAGGTTGATTTAACAAAAGAAGCTATAGATGGGTATACTGTGGAGCAAGCTATTAGAATACATCTTTGGACTAAAAGAGGTTTTAAGGTTCCAGGCATGGACCAAAATATAGATAAAAAACCTGGACCTGAACAAGCTAAAGTTAATCAATGGGTAAGACAAAATTTTGATTCACTAGAATTTACAGACGCGATTGAGCAGGCTTATATAAAAAATGAAAGCAAGTACCCTGAGCCAGACGAGGATTGGATTAGCGGAACTATTACAACAGATCTATTAGAGTTTACTAATACACAAACAAGAGCAGAAACTTTTCAGCCATTTTTTGATAATATAAATGCGGCACTTGGTAAATTTGATAAATTTAATGGTAAATTATCTGGGCCAACTGTAAATAAAATAAGAAGTATTTATGGTAATTCATTCGTAGAGGCATTAGAAAGTTCTTTTTATAGAATTGGTACAGGTAAAAACAGAACATATCAATTAGATAAACAAGGTGGTGTAATGCTTGATTGGTTAAACAATGCTATAGGTAACATAATGTTTATTAACACTAGATCTGCGTTGCTACAAACTATATCAGCAGCAAACTTTGTTAACTGGAGCGATAATAATCCTTTAAATGCAGCGAAAGCATGGGCAAATCAACCTAAATTTTGGGGTTATTTTAATAAAATATTCTTTTCAGATTATTTAGAATCAAGAAGATCTGGTTTAAGAACTGATGTAAATGAGCAAGAAATAGCGACCGCAGCAGCAAATTCAAAAAACCCAACAAGAGCTGTAATAGCAACAATATTGAAAAAGGGTTTTATGCCAACACAATTAGCAGATAGTTTTGCTATTGCTTTTGGTGGTTCTTCATTCTTAAGCAACAGAGAGGCTAAATACAAAAAAGACGGAATGTCTGAACAAGATGCTTTTGATAAAGCTTTTGAAGATATGCGTGAAATAGCTGAAGATACACAGCAATCAGGTAGGCCAGAAAAAATATCACAAGAACAATCTGGTTTTGCAGGAAGGCTTATATTAGCTTTTCAAAATACACCAATGCAATATAACAGACAAATTAAAAAAGCTGGTTTAGATTTAATAAACAATAGAGGGGATTGGAAAACTAACATAAGTAAAATAATATACTATGGTGGTATACAAAATGCTTTATTTTATTCTTTACAGCAGGCTTTATTTGCTGTAATGTTTGATGAACCTGAAGATGAAAAAGAACAAAAAAGAGAAAAAGACAGATATTATAGAGTTGCTAATGGTATGGCTGATTCTATATTAAGAGGGTCAGGTGTATTTGGGGCTATGTTAGGTACTACTAAAAATGTAATTTTAAAAATTGCAGAAAGAGAAGGATTTGATGAAAAAGCAATTGAAGAAATATTTAACTTATCACCACCAATTGGTACTAAAACAAGAAAACTATTTGATATAAAAGATAAGTTTACTTATAAGCAAGAATTAGCAAAAATGCGTGAAATGGGTGTTGATACTGAAAACCCTGCTGTGTTGGCTGCAGGTGACGCTCTTTCTTTCGGTTTAAATTTACCAGCTGATAGAGCTTTAAAAAAAATAAACAATTTAAGAGCGGCTTACGATAAAGAAAATGAAACGTGGCAAAGAATAGCATTGTCACTTGGTTGGAGTAAATGGGATGTTGGTATTCCATTTGAAAGTGCTAAAAATAAAAAAGCTAAAGTGGTAATGCCTTCTAATAAACCAAAACGAAGAAGAACAAATAAAAACAGAACCCCTATAAATTAATAAATTATGCCAAAAGACGCGTGTTATAAAAAAGTAAAAGCAAAATATAGAGTATTTCCATCTGCATATGCAAGCGGAGCAATAGCAAAATGCCGTAAGGTTGGTGCTGCCAACTGGGGTAATAAATCTAAAAAGTAATGGAAGAAAAATTTAAACCACATATGATGTATTGCAAAAACGGTAAAGACGTTAAAGCAAATACATACAAACAACATTTAGCATTAAAGAAAAAAGGCTGCGGCCATTCTAAAGTTAAAAAATAATGGCTGTTCGTAAAACCAAAAAAGGAGCACAACTTAAACGATGGTTTAAAGAAAAGTGGGTAGATGTACGTACTGGCAAACCTTGCGGTAGAACAAAGGGTGAAAAAAGGGGCACACCTTACTGTAGACCCAGTAAACGTGTATCTAGTAAAACAGTAAAGACCGCGTCTGAAATGAGCTCATCTGAAAAAGCTAAAAAAATAAGAGAGAAGAAAAGGTTAGGCCAACCGGCTGGAAAACCTAGAAGAGTGTCAAACACTAAAAGAAGAAAGTAGTATGGAAAAGATAAGTAAGCACGTTTCATATAAAGAAGGTATAAAATCAAATACAGCAATGAGATTAAACATTGATAACTCTCCAGGAGAATATCACTTAGGTAATATGACTGGTGTTGCAAATAATATATTTGAACCTTTGCGTGAATGGGTTGGTGGACCAATAAAAATTAATTCTTTTTATAGATCTGTTGCTTTGAATAAAG
>Ga0098049_1000913_pt1 | contig 11521 bp, 25 predicted proteins | sample 13BtaG_FD_92582 | JGI IMG/M metagenome (GOLD analysis project Ga0098049, IMG submission 92582) | Marine viral communities from the Subarctic Pacific Ocean - 13B_ETSP_OMZ_AT15268_CsCl metaG | ecosystem: Environmental > Aquatic > Marine > Oceanic | place: Subarctic Pacific Ocean | collected...
TCGGCATTTGGCTAATAATCTACCTACTTCGATATCATTAACATTGACTTTGATAAATGCGTTTGCGAGAGGCATTGGGACAGTTTGTAAAGCCCTGTGCGCCCTATCCCTATCAGCCCAGCACAATGCGGCTCTCATAGACCTGTGGTGCTGTTGCTTCTGCACCTTCATGTTTTGGTCTAAGATTACACAATGCTCGCTTTTACTTGTTAGTTTAGGTGGTTTGTCAACGACAATCACCATGCGATGAGGAACAATAGAAGCCCAGTAAATCAACTCGTCCTCACTAAACTTCTTGTTGTGTAGTATGTATGTAGTGTCGGGTGCAGTAGGGTTGATAGTAATATCACCATACATAGTTAGGTAGTCACCTTTACGATATCGTGCATCATCTTGTGTAAATACTATTACTCCCATTGTACCAACTCCGAATCATTATCTAACAGCCAACCAATAAATCGTCGCATTTGGTGAGGCGTTAGACCCCACACTTCTGCAACACTTTTCGTCGGGAGTTTGTAATCAGCAACAAGCCACTCATAACCATTGCCTTTATTCACTAAGCGAATGCTTAAACCATCCTCACTCATAGCACGAGCAAGTGTGGGAAACTCGGACTTGTAGATAGGACGAGTGAACAAATGCTTCTGCGTTTTATTCCTCCAATCCCTCATTCTACTACCTCAAAATCTGCGTCGTCATAAGTGACGACAGGTGTTTGAAGAGTAGCAAGTTGTAATTGTATTTGGTCTAAGTAGACAGGCTCGTTCTTTAGAACCTCTACGAGAATACCCATCATATTATCTACCTTCTTATCAGCAAGCAGTAGTTGGGAATCAACACCTATCTCCTTCTTCAACTGCCCTACCAACTTCAAGAAACCTTGACCTTGACCTAACAGTTTCGTTGCGTCTGCAATCCACTCCGATGTCAAGCCCTCAGTAGCCTTCCTATCTTCTAACTCATCAACCCATGACACAAGACGCTGGACTAAATTCTCAGCGACATTCAATGTACTGATTGACTCATCCCTCATCTGCTCAATGTAATTAGCCTCGTTTGCATCGTAATCTAAGTGCAAGTCCATGTGCTTGTTGACTGAACCAACAGGCCAGTTGTATTTAGTTTCAAGGAATGCCGGAGTCACTTCGCCCCTGTGAACCTTAACCTCAATCTCCCTACGATTAGGTAATTGGCACATAGGGCAGTTAGGAGTTTCAAGAACCCACCTTAGTGTGTCTTGGCACATATCACTGTAGTCCAAAGCCGCCAGTATATCAGCCTTAGTTCTCATTGGCAAGCCCCCATACCATTACCCTGTATCTACTTCTATCAGTAGTCTTAGGTAACATATCACCATCTTCTTCTATCGTACACTTGCGGCTTACAAACCGCTTATCTTTGAGTAATAATTGCGTAGCAGAATTGACATTCTTAGGTGCTAATCTCATGTAAGGGATGTGGTCAATCAATATGTGCATTGTCATTTCACCATGTTGCTCTAATATCCTGTATGCTCGCTCACGCCATCTTTTATATTTCAGTTTTATATTCATTTCACAGCCTCCTTTAGTTGTGCCTCAGCCTTTATTTTAGGCTTGGAATATCCGATGAAAACCTTGACACCTTTACGGCCACGACCTCCACTTGCGCTACGCTGTTCGTTATACCACGATTGATGTAAAAGATTATCCTCAATCCAACGCTTAGCGGATTGGTAATCACCATTGGTAATCATACGAGCAACCTCTTTGATAATGTTAGACCTGCTGATTTCGGTATTCCAAAACGCTGTCTTGATTAGTTTGGTATCTGCATCCATTACAGTACGACGCATCTGTAGACATCGGTCAAGTATATCCTTGAGTTGGTCAGTCATCTTAACATGAAGTATATCCCCACCTACATATTCTTCCGACATGATAGAGTAGCCTATAGCCAATCGTCTAAACAAATCTGCTTCATGGCTTCGCACAGAAGGTTGGAACAACCACTCGTTAAGAGCATCATCAAAATACAGGTTCTTAGGTGGGTTCATTATTACATCCATAGCCCTTTCAGTAAAAAACTCTCGAATCTTTATGTTTAACTCGACCAACTCAGCCCTCTCAGCACTTGACATAGACGCTTGCTTCGCTTGAGCCTTCTTGTATAACATCTCCTTGTCGGGAGACATCTCGATATCAATGATGAAGAATCTTCGGTCAAGACCGGACTCCAATTCAAATCGAGCAGGTTGAGTACCTGCCCATAGAGTAAATTTAGTAGTGTATTCTACCCACCCTGCCTTCATAACTTTCTTGACTCTACCGTTGTCAGTAGATGTCAGCATTTGGTCAGTAATATCTGCGGAGTGGTCTTTCTTGGCGGCATTCACTAACGATGAAAACTCTTCAAAGCCTAAGAAACCACCGCACATTTCACGAGCCAGTGGGCGACCCATAATCTCACCTTCGTCGTTGACCGAACCAAACATACCAGCCTCAGTAATACTGTTAGCACCAATGTCAGTTCTAAAAGCCATACCTATTTCAGCGTTAGCAGGGTTGGATAGTAAGCCGGTGTTTGGTGAAAGAAACAAGTTGATTAGTACAGACTTACCCGAACCCTTCATACCACGCATCAAGATGTGTAGCCTTGTGTCGGCTACATGGCTCATAGGAGTGTATAGTGGTCGCTTGTCATGTCTTAGAATACAAGCGTCTATCGCAAAGGTTTCGTTTTCATCACCAGTAGGTATGAAAGGACAAGTACCACATTTATTCAATCCGTTGAAAATGTGAGTACCAATCGAACATAGAAACACAGGTACTTTGTCTGCGACATCAACATAATAGTTGCGCTCAACATACTCATTTACTGCGTTAAAGATATTCATGTAATCAGCCCCATAGCATACTGTTTTTCGGTGGCTCGTTCTTTGTGATGATAGATTGCATTTCGCTTCTAAGTACATCATTACGCTCAAATAGTGATTCTAAATGCTCAGCATTCTCAATCAGTATCTCTTCGCCACCCGCAACATCTAAGTTGTTTTCAAGCCAGTTCATTAAGGCCATCCCTGCTGACCTGTCTACACGCTTGTCCGGTTCGTTGCCGCTAACAACAGCAGTTGCTATTTTGTAACCCAACAAGTCTGCAAAGTATGGGAACAGCCAAGTAGGAGGGCTAAAGAATAAATCATTACCATCCCCACGCTTCTCATGCTTTGCTGTGAAATCATATTCAACAATCTCCGATGAGTCGAATATTTTGAAGATATCATTATCGAGAGCATCGTGTATAGTGGTGCTACTTAGGAAATATAATTTCTTGTGACCACCGTAGGATTGAAGATAATCAAGCAAATCCCTTACTGGTGGGTAAATGTGAATCCAAGTAGACTGTGCCTGTTCTGCTGGGAAGATAGAAGTCTGTGGCCATCTTGATATGTTAACAAATGTGTAGCCCTTGTAGAAGAACAGACCCCAACCTATGTGGTCGAATTCTTCTGTTTGGTTAAACACATTATTGTTTATTAGATGACTCATTACTCTTGCCACTGGGTTCTCTATATCCACCAAAGGTGATACAGCCAAGTGCGATGCACAGCCATATTCATGCTCAGTGAATATGATTAGTCCTTTGTTGTTAGCCGCCAATGAAGAAGTGAAGCCTTCTTCTAAGGGGTATATGTCGATGCTTTCATGTTTAATTCTCATAATAATCACTAATCCGTCGTCAGTATTTAATATTAACCGAATTAATTTTGTTTAAGTTTTTTTTCCAAACGAAAATAAATCGAACACAGTACTTTGATTTTGGCTAATTAAGTTTTTACGCTATAGAGGTATTAAAGAAATAATAGTATATACTATAGTAGTAGTAATAGTATGTAGCCATTATACTAAATCCCTATAACGAATAAACTTAATTCGTTGTTTAGCCTTCCTATGCCCCGTTTATTTTTGTTTAAAATATAGAATTAAACAAAATTAATTGGGTTAATATTATATACGCACCCCCAATCGTTGATGCAAGAGAATGTCATACTCCCTCGTAGTAAAGTCACTTCTCTTGACAGGTCTACCAATTCCGTGTGGTATAGTATGATTCATACACTCTTCTGTAAGACGCTTGACTATATTGAATATACCCGTACTATCGGTCTTAGCAACTACCGTAGGCTCAATCATACCTACTTCATGCCCATCTAAACTAAACGACCTCCAAGCAAAGTAATAATTCCGTCCCAAATCATACACTACAATAACGCTTGCACCTATATCGGACAGTAATGCTGGTACGATATTGTTGCCTTTTTTACTCTTGTATAGAAGTGGTTTAAGTGTACTACGATGCCCTATAAAATGATTCTGCAACGCTTCTAAGTCGTCAAATTTCTTTGACCTATCACTTAAGTTGGAAAACATCTTAACAATACCTTCGTCGTCATGCTCTACTACTATGTACCTGTTCCCATCTTCAATAGCCTCAAATGTAAATTCACGGAGAAGTTGATATAAAGATGGAGTAGTAGTGGTCGGTGCAAAGATGTCATCTTCAACCACTGGTCTTGGCAATCTGTCATTCCAAAACAAAGCGTCAAAGTAAGACCACATGATGTCTTTACCATATATGTAGTAGGTATCATCCCCTTCTACAATTTCTATGTAAGGTTTCTGCACCAAAAGCCCTTTCTTATTGCGTGATAGAGGCTGTGTTGTAGTGTAGTCAATAGCCTTTAAATCTATTACTGACCTCATTTGTGTCGCCACCTATTGAATTTGTCTATGTCTATGACCCAAACTACAACTCTTCTGCTGGTCATACTTGAGTAGCCTGTGGCTTTGCCAGCCTTTGCTATACCGCCTATGGCCTTTAGTTTAGAACCGATGCTGTTTCTTGTAGGCAACCAGCGTGGGTTGTCCTCATCAGCAAGTTTGTTGAATATGTCGTATGATGATAAGCCGTTAGGATTGTCAACTAACAGTCTTGCCACGCTATCCGCAAATGTCAAATTCATCTCATCACCCCATTTAAGTAGTGGGCGGGTGTCGGTTGGAGGTATGAAGAAACCGGAAAGCCTAAGAGCAAGAAGAAGTCCGACACCCTTGCCCAATTTATATTGTGTTCACGCCAGTACTTAATCATTTCTTAGCCTCCTTTGGTTTGTTGTCGGGGTACATTCTATTGTCGATACATTCAACGCAAGTAGGGTCGTATTCCCGTCCTACTACATCCGTCTTTCTTACTATCATCGCTGGTAATTGCCTTAGAGTCAAATCAGCGTGAGCAGTTTCGCTTCCCACGATTTTATTAGCACAGTAACCATATACACCGCATAGGTGACACCTATCAATGAGCATGACTACTCTTTTACCACCAAGCCAATACTCAGCGGTAGTTTTTCTATGCCCTGTCAATCGCAAGGCCATGCCCCCGTCGCACTAAAGAACAAATCCCTTATGTCGTACTCTTTATCGTTGTAAAGATAATCAACAAGCATGTCTATTAGCACTACTGCCGATTCCTTCTTTAGATACTCAACTAAATGTTCAATCACTTCATCTTTAGTGTAGTTACTATCTACCATGTCGTGAAAGTCAGTATAACCAATACCTTGAGCGACCTCATGTAACTCACTCATGCGCCCACCCCGTCTTTGAATTTGCGATGACAAAATGGAACACATACTGCCCCGATTTCGTCAAAATCCCAATCATATATGTGTTGATTCAATACCCTACGACACTTGTAGCATCTCATCGGGTTCGGTTTGCTTGCATTTATCTCATCTTCAAACTTCATATTACTTCAACTCCATAACTTTTTCTATTCTTTCTAATAATACACCAACTACAAGTTGTATCTCCAACTCGGGCATAGCCTTCGCTATGCGATTCAAGATACTCGTTGCGTCTACTGCTATCTTTAATGCGCTATCGTTCATTTCATATCCTCCTTGTATTTTTTGTAGGCTTGTTTTAGATTATTCAAGTAAGCAGGGTGAGTTTTCTCCGCCCATCTAAGGAAAGCCAAATCATCTTCCTTGCTTTGTTTGCTGGGTTTAAACCCAAAAACTTCGTCTACCATATCAGCCCAACTCTTCATCTGTAATCCTTCCCGTATAATATCTGCATTTGCTCATGCTCATAGCGGCTTGCCTCATCGTGGTACAAGTCCTCTAATATTTCTGCTTTCTCATGTTCGCTTAGGATTGTGACATCATCAATAATTTCAACAGGAATAACCCCGTTGTTCTTGATGATAACATACCTAAGTATATTCTGTGCTGATGCTAATAACTGTCTGCTCATCTTATTGCCTCCATGTTAAGCCATAAAGCCATAGCATATATACCTACCGGATTCATGCCGTCAACCCCTCAACGAATAACAGTACAATATCTCCTTCGTACTCGGCATTGATACCGAGAGCAGACAATCCTCCAGCCCCTTTGTAATTCAGTGGCAATCTCCCGTCCTGTCCTTGATGATACACAATTACTGTAGGTAATACATTGTAAGGAGTTTCATGCTCAGTCATCAATGATACTGGAATGCCCAGCATCTCAGTCGCTAATAACCCAGCCCTCTCTATTGGCATATTACCTATGCTATGGAAAGTAATATCCCCCTCGACAGGAATATGTAGTAAATGATTTCCGTCTGCTATCTCAAACATTTAATCCCACCAGTAAGGTTTCTTGGTATGCTTGTATCTTACGCCACCCTTGCTATCTGCTTTAGACTTGTAGTATCTACGGTAGGCAACCACAGGGTCGTCGTGCTTGTATTCGTCGGGCATAGCCTGTGCAAATGGTGTCATGTCATCGCATGGTATCAACTCTCGTAGGTGAAACAATTTCTCGATGCCGTCAGCACAGAAATGTGGCTTGTTAAATCTACGCTCAAACTCTTCTGCAAGAGTAGCCGCATGTATAGAAGCCCAAATAAAATTATCCCTTGTATCACCCGTCCAGCGAGTACACGGGTGGTTGTGATAACCCCCCTTGAGTGGTGTACCTTTCTTGGTTAGTGGCATCATGTCGGGTGTAGCACCATGTCGGATAACCGCACTACCAAGTTGTTGATATAATTCTACTACCATCTTGGGTAGTCTTACATCATCGTAGTAGGTAGCGGCTTTGTATGGGTTCAAGTCTAAGACAAATATGTTCATATCCCACCCTCCTTCTTCTCGGTATTAATCCTTGCGGCCTCACGCATCAAGTTGTAATACTTCTTGTTGACTTGGTTATTGGTGGCCTTGCGACCAATCCACATATACGCCTCAGCCATCAAGCCTCGTAGGTATATGATTTCGTCAAGCATCTTACGCTCAATCGCATTCTCAATTACCGAGTCTATTTGTTTTAATTCTTCTGCCGTTATCGGCTTGTGCATTTCTTCTAAGTATTCTTTGTATGTTTTCATTTTTTATTCCTCCTTTTCGCAATCACATAACTTAAACAGTTTAGTGACTCCACTCTCCAGTACCCGCACGACCATTGGTTCATAGCACACAGGGCATTGTTGAATCTTCTTCACCAGTAACCCTCCGCCTTGAACGCCACCATGTATGGTGCATCACTATGCTTCATCAATAGTATAGTGTGTTCAACATTCGCCTCAGTCTTGACAAATGCCGACACTTCTTGATATAACTCATCAAGACTGTCCCCATCGGGTGTCAAGTGTATCACGATTTCTCGTGTGCCGTTTGGCGATACTCGGTGTTTCATCGTTGCTATTCCGTTCTTAAATCTGTAACTCATATTATTCATCTCCATCTCTACATTTCCAATTCTGCGGGTTAGCATCTGTTGTGTCTATCATGTGTGAACAATCAAGGCAAGTTGTGAATCCACAGGTTTCACACATAGCACCTTCCATCATTACCTCATGCTCGCAACCACAATCTAATATCCGTTTTGTTTCTTGGCTCATATTATTTATCTCCATTTGTAAATAGGGGCTTCCGGTATATATAATCATCGGAGGGGTTCGTCACCATTAAAGGCAACCCACTTCAATGACTTGATTACACCTCGCAGGGCATTGTAGTTTCTCACGCACTCAGCCCTATCACTACGAGTCGTGGCTTCACGCATAGCGTTATACCACATCTCCTTATGATGCTTGGCAAGTGCAATCATGCCTGCAATTTCCCTACTTGACTTCAACCGTATCGCACCTCCCCAAGTAACGAGTATTGTAGTAGTACATCAGCCGTGATTGAGTCGCCTCCCTCATCAACCATATCGTTGAAGTGTCGTGGGCTATGCTCAGCCATCAACTTGATACCATACGCAATCTTATTACGGTTTAGTGAATGTCTTGTGCCTTCGTATGTTATGATGTCAACTTCGCCATCTTCAAGGAATGGTAGTTGATGCGTCCAGTTGTAGATACCTTGCTCTTGGCAATCCGACAAGTCCTCACATAGCATCTTGCTACGCTTGTATCTGTCACAAGTCGCTTGCGGTATCTCAGCGTGGTCAATCCAGTAGTTAGAGCCACCCTCAAAGGCCATGCTCAACCAAGTCCATACATGGTTGTCGCTTAACTCCGTTGTGTATTGGAAACTCACTCTTCATCGCCTCCGAATTTACCGTCAACAATGCTTAGGTATTCTGCAACAGTTTTAGCACCAAACCACGCCTCTTTATTGTCCTCGTGGGTCAATCGTGCTATGATTAATTCCTCGCCACCAATCGGTGCAAGTTTCAATATCTCTTGCTCGTAAGATTTGACCGATTGTAAAGTTTGCTTGTGGTTTTGTATCAGTCGCTCGTGTGCCGTTGTCGGGCAGGTGTTCTTCAATCCCAAAGTGTATGAGTTGATTGCTTGAGTCACCTCGTAACTCTTGGTCTGCTCTCGTAGTTGCCTGTAGTCCTTGATTTCGTCAAGGTCAATGTCAACTTGGTAGAATTCAACTAGAGCATCTGCAACCTTACGGCCAGCCGCAATCTTGCGGTCATGCTCAACAATCTTGTCAGCCAATACTTCTGCTGAAGTTTTGACCGTCTTGCTTGATGAGTGGTATCGCCTCATCATCTCAGTTAGCCAAGAAACTTTTTGGTTGACCAGCATTTTAGTCTGCTTGATTTCAGCATCGGCAAGCAATTTCTTGACGAATCCGATATTGTCAGCATAAAACTGGTTAAACTGCTTCATCATATCAACAGTCAGTGTGATTTTGCGGTTAAGGCTCTTGGGCATTGTGAAATTACTCCCTCTCACCCTTAGAAAGTTAGTTGGTCGCCTTGTTGATTCACCATTTGGTAGGTAGGCAATTCTGCTACTTTGACCCTTGACGCCCAGTGTCTCTTCTCTAACTTTCATTGGTATGTTGGTGAATATTCTAATGTGTTTGTCGCTGTGTGGTGACTGAACAGTCGAACCCAGTACTATTACCTTGTTGTTGATTGTTGACCATGATAGAGATGACTTGATTTTTACCATTGTGTCGTGTATGTTTTTGATATTGGCATAGGTTGGTAACTCCGGCTGGTAATTTTGCGCTCTAATGTATGGTTTGGTGTGTGATGTACCTGTCATAACACCCTTCTCATCTCGTGCAATATTGCCTTCGTTATCCCACCAGTGGTTGTTCTTCCATGTCTTTAGTAGTGGTAAGTCACCAGTAGCCTGTTGCCATCTGTATATTTCATATTCAATCGAGTTGAACATTTTGGTGTCAGCCCAGTTTCCGTCTTTATCGGGAACATAGGTAGTGTGTACTTGTGTCAGCATTTGTGCCGCATACCACTGGTCTATTGTTCCTTCGCCTCTATTTGCCTTTATCTTTATTTTTTCTTGCATTTTTATTCCTCCTTGTTTTTGTTTCTTCTCGGCCTGTCACGGCCACATTTTAAATTAGGGGTTTCCCCTATATATATTGTTCGGTCTTAGCCCTCCATGATTTTGCCATCCCATAACCATGTGAAACCATTTTCTTCAATCATCAAGTACCACTGGCGGTCATTGACCCACTGACGGCTCGACAAATCCCCGACATTGATGTACTGGTGGCTATCCACTGGTATTCTCATGACCTTGCGGCTACCATCATAGAAAGTATATTCTTCAATCTTGTTTAGTTGGTGTTCGTTCATTGTTCATCATCTCCTAAGTCAATTATAATTACTATATCGTCCTTGCCTTCTTCTATTATCGTCCATTGTTCCTTCATATAATCACTCTTCCTCGTCGTCAAATCCGTCCTCATCGCTGAATAATTCCTTCTCGGAACAGTATTCGCCATCGCTTTCTAATGCACTAAGCCAGTCGCCAAGTCCACATCTGTATGCGATTGGGTCAACTAGCACTAATGCTCTTGATGGTGAGTATCTCATCCCACATATCTCGGCATCCTCGTAGCACTCGTCTAGCATTTGGTTGTATCTTTCTACTTCTTCTATTCTATATCCGTTCATTCTTCATTCCTCCTTGCCTCTTCATTCATTTGTCTTACTAAGATAGCCAGTCCTTCGCTCAAGGTAGCGTAGAGAAAATTCTCCTTGCTATCCCCAAATAGGGTGTCTATCTTCAAGTCCTCCACGATGCGTTGTGCGCTTCGCAGTATCTTGTAGTCGTGTATTTTTTCCATTTGTGTTCTTGTGTCTTTTATTTTCATTTTATTCATCTCCGGTTGTTTCTATTTCTCCGCTTCAAACCTTCCCATGTGTAACTAGCATATATACTTTACTCGATTTTACCTCTTGTTAGTACAGTTTGCTTGCGTCCTTTGTAGGCATCGTGCTTCTTGACCTTGCCCGACAATTTGATTTTTTGTCCTTGTATTAGGTCGGTCTTGTTTCCACTTCTAAACCATACCAAAAGGTCGCCTTCCTCAGTCAAAAACTTGGTCAAGGTAGTCTGCCCGTAGTGACCATCAATAGTCCTCACAAAGTCCACTACAACGCTTCCAAAGTCATGCTTCTCACCAACAGTACCTAAGTGCCTGTTGTTCTCTAATTCTGCGACTTGCTTGGCTTGCTGAGCCTCTCGTGCTAACTTGGTGCGGTTCTTCAAGAATGACGCAACTACACCGCCAGCGATGCCAGCGGTTTTGTCCGATACAACTCCACTTGACCATACTTGACGGCAGTTGAATTCAAAGGAATTTGAGCCGCTGAGATTGGTAGCGTAGTCAATCAATTCTTGAGCAAGGTCAGCAACGGCTTGGTCAACTTCTGCTGTAGCCCCATCGTCGCCAGTAGACCAATCGCAAGTACCAATTGTAGTACCTTCCAACTTGACATCGCATGAGGTCTTGCCTTGATGCGTTGAACAGAATCCAACTACCCCGTCGTCATCCTTTGCTACCTCTTGATGGCGCAGTAGAATGCGACCTAAGCCACTTCTGTACGGGTAATTGTTGTGAACCCATAGAGCCGCCTTGATAGCGAAATCTGCGATGTTATCGGTAGGCTTGTGAGTCCTACCTCCGCCACCCCAGCCCGATGATGCGCCGCCTTTGATAGCCATGATATTCTCAACCAGTGCTGGGTCAATAGCAGTATATTCAAACA
>Ga0098049_1000916_pt1 | contig 11483 bp, 28 predicted proteins | sample 13BtaG_FD_92582 | JGI IMG/M metagenome (GOLD analysis project Ga0098049, IMG submission 92582) | Marine viral communities from the Subarctic Pacific Ocean - 13B_ETSP_OMZ_AT15268_CsCl metaG | ecosystem: Environmental > Aquatic > Marine > Oceanic | place: Subarctic Pacific Ocean | collected...
CCAAACTTCTCTAATTGGTTACAAGTCTTCTCCTTTGGTAAGATGGTAGATGAATTTACTAACCAATCCAAAGCCCTACGTCTCGCAACTGAACTTGCCAAGCAATCTAATCAGACCCACATCTCAGTCAAAGGTCAAGCTGTCAAGGTTAAGAGTTAAACAATAATGCCGTAAGTCTTTGACTGTCAAGGACTTATGGCAGGCCGGCTTGCCGTAAGTCGTTGTTTGTCAACGGTTTACAGCAAAATCAAAAAACTTTTAATTTTCATCATTTTTTTCTTGTGTTTTCTTGGTTTTGGGTATAGTTTGTATATATGAACTTAACAATAGATAACTTAAAAATGGATCAAGTCGATTACATCGACTCTAATGTTGTAAATGTGTTTTGTCATTTTGACACAGGTAAAGGCTACTACGAAGGTGGTATGAGTGCTGACGTAGAAGTAAGAGCAGAAGATGATTACATCCTTGTTGATTCTGTTAAGATTAACTGCGTCGAAGATGACAGCGGTAATGAGGTTGACTTTGCTTGCAATGCAAAAGCATTAGAAAATAAACTCGAAAGTTTACTTCATGATGTACTTCATAGCAAAATGACAAACGAAAACGAGCGCAACTTAGTTGAAGCATTATCTTGACACCGCGCCATTACTACGCTAATGTAATAATACAATGCAAATACAAAAGAAAACAAAATACTTACTCACTACATCCGAAGATAAAGACGTCATTGTTGCCGAAGTGCCCCATAATTACAAGTTTGATGAACGTGGCGAATATGTTGTGAGTAAGGGGTTTGTGGATGCCAATCTAAAAGCGGGCTTGTTTACTGACATGAGTAACGAGATAGATTGGGATGGTAAGGTGTGGGTGCTAACCTCCGACATACAATAAAAATTACATAAACCTTTGGTAATCAAGGGGTTATGGCGCGCCGGCCTGCTACAAGTCCTTGACTATCAGCAGTTTAAGAGATTAACACTCGTCCATAAGCCACTCGTCAAGCGCATAGGTGTCTAGGTCGGGATCTGTATAACTTGCCCCGTCAGGGGTAACGGGTGTGTCGCAATCCACTAGTGCTTGCGATAGGTCTTTATAGTTGACAAACTTGCGAGCCATCTTACAAAGCTCTAGATCATTACTTAGCCATAGCGCTACGTTCCAAGTTTCCCAATTTTTCCAACCGTTATATCCTTCCATAATCTTATCCTTCTATTAGTTTTTTAAATGCATAGTATACCTTTTCCTTACCACCGCGTAAACCAAATTCTTCTTTGATTATGGCGTAGCAAGTTCTACCGCGTGTTAACTTCATGCCGGTGAGCATCTCTGTGCGGAGTCCTACCAATAAGGTACGTTTTCTTTGTTGTTCGATTGCTTCGGGTGTGTCTAATACTAACATAATAATAATCTAGTTGAGTCTCCGGGTTTTGTCAAATTAAATTGCAAGAAAGTTTGTCACCACTAATTCATCAATAGCGTTGCAAATTTCTTCTTTCTCGATCTCTGCATTGATGATAAGACCTTGCGACCAATGGCAACCTGCATCAGCGTCCATTTGCTCGGTGTCGATAATTTTTTGAAGTTGGTTAATTCTTTCGTTGAGTTCTCTTAATGTTGTCATACTAGTAAACTAACACCCCCGCCTAATTATAGCAAGAAAAAAGTGAAATAAAATGCATTTTGTCATAAGAGCTTGACTATCAAGTACTTACGAAACCCAGGCCCGCCTAAGCCGTTGAGTGCCAACGACTTAGGGGCTTTAACGAGTAACTATGAAATAAAGTGAATTAAATGCTTAAATGCTGAAATTCTCGCTTGACATCGTATGCATTAAGTTGCTTATTAACTTTTCGTCCAAGTTTGTCAAGTTCAAAAAGCGATATCCTAATTTTAGATTTTGCAATTAACTTTTGAATATCTTTGGTGGCAACTCCCATCGCTTGAACTTCCTTCATTGGGATCGTGTTGCGCAAAACATTGTTGACGTGTAAGCCTGTTGACAGAACGTCTTCCGAAATTTCTACAACTTCAAAAGAGGAATCTAAATTGGCACTTTGCAGTAATTGCTCTGCGCTAGCTTTCTTCTTAATATCTTGATACCATGCTCTAGCTTTGCGAGAATACTTGAATCCATTTAGTTTCAATAATTCTTTAATGCAGTATGTTTTAACTCCGACGTGTTTTGCTTTAACTATAATATGTGTGTTCATTGTTTTCCTTGTGTTGAGTGTGAATCTTTACCAAAATTTTTCTTCGCTGTCATGTTGTATCATATCCTTATAAGCTGCATATGCAACCATAAAAGGCACAATCGAGAAAAATAATCCTATTAGCACCTCTAAGATAATCATGAGTAAAGCCCTTTCATTTCATCACTAATCCCAATTTCCAAATCTTCTTCGTCAATCGACTCGGCAGTTGGATTGTAGTCAATCAAAGAAACTTCGTCTTCAATGTCGTACTCTTGAGCATCTAATAAGCCATGCTCGCCTAAAACTTCTTGAGACTTAATCTCTGAGACGAAATCTTCGAGGGAAGTTTTAAGACCAACACCCTTGGTGTCTTGGACGGCGTGCTTAATAATGGCGATTCTTTGTTCTTGTGTCAATGTCATAGTTTTAATTGTTTTAATTGTTTATCATTTATAGATGTTCTCATCAAATAAGTCAATTCATTATCATACTTTTGTTGCTCTTTAGCTGACTCAAGAGCATAATTTGCTTCAATACCGCATTTAACTAAAAGATTTACTTGTTGAAGTGTTTCTTGTCTTAGTTTAGCTTTTGACTTTCTATAATTAGCTTGAAGTTTGTTTTGTTTTTGTCGAGTTGCTTCTTTGTGAATAAGCGAGATTCTTTCTTCTTGTGTTAATGTCATAATAATAAGGTAATGGAGTTTTTGGTTTTATGCAAACTTTTTTTCTGTTTTTTCTTTGCGCATTGCAATGAGTAAATCTTCGTGAGCTTGTCCGTCAAGTTGAAATTGTCTCATAAGTTTAGAAATGTCAATAGGCTTTTGCCATCCTAGCACGTCGTCATATAAAGCAAGAGGAACGATCTTTCTGTCTCCGTACTCATCAAACTTAGTACCAAATACTGCAACTTCAAAAGTTTTATGCTGATAAGTACCATAAGGTAAAGACCGACCACTTTCTATGTCGCCCGCAATAACAGAAAATAAATATCCGTTGTCAAGCTCAAGTGATGCAGTCCATCTTTTAATATCTTTATGGTATGTAAATTTTAAATCATCAAATGTTTTCATATAATAATAAATTAAATTAGTTTGTTTTGTTTGTCAACTATTATCTTCAAGGCTTGCCCACTCTGCTTCGCCCGCAATAATATCCAAAATATTGGAAATAACTTGATCGTAAATTTTAGCATCCAATCTATGATACTTGTTAAGCTTTTTATCAAATTCTTTACAAGCCTTACTTATCAAACCTGGAGCAAGGTCAACGAACCGATTAAAGAGTCCGTCATCTGTGTGAATGACATTTTTTGTCTGACCCGATTCTATAATCGCCTTCACATTCTTTTCTATCCAGTCTGTATGCTCTTCTTTAATTTCACCACAATCTTTATAATATTGTTTTTTTCTTTCTCCTATTAGTTCTTGATGTAATTTTTTATGCTCAATCAAGTCGTCTCTTAATTCAAATAATTTTTTAAAAGTTTCTTTTTTCATAATAATTATATAACTTCTTGTAAGTCTTTTGTCAATGCTCTTTCTGCATCTACTTGTTGTTGTAATAAGTTGAGTTTTTTAAGTAAACCTTTGTAGCCGATATAGTCGCCACGAAAGTGACCTTCCCACTTGCCGTTAACTTTTTTAAATGTAATGTCCCAAGCTGACTTATAGTCATAAGTACGTAGCAAGCCATTGGCTAAGCGCTCGAAATAGAATTCTTTTCCATTGTCTTTAATTGTCATAAGTATAAAGTAGTTTAGTTTTTGCTCTGTGTCAAACAGAAACACGAATAAATTCTGTGGTAATGTTGCCAACATCGGCACGGATAAAGTGAATTAAATCTTCTTCTAATGCTTGCTCGACTGTGGCGATATGATCCTTGAGTTTACTGTCATAGAGCCAAATCTCTCCGTCCTGGGTTGAATTGATAAGTTCGATTAGTTCTTTTGTTGTCATACCAATACACTAAGGCATCCGACTAACTATAGCAAGAAAAAAGTGAAATTAAATTCACTTTGTCGTAAGTCGTTGACTGCCAGACACTTATGGCGCCCCGGCCCGCCTAAGTCATTGACTATCAGTGGGTTATAAGATTAATGGATATAGTTGAGTTTGTCGCTCATGTCAAATTAAAAGATCATTTTTTTTCTTGAGCTTTGTACTCGGCAATCATGGCATCGTGTTTTTTCCAATCTTCATCGGTAAGATCTGTTTCGTCTCCTAAAATAGTCATTGTGCAGCGACAAAAATCATGAAACGGAGCATCCCAATCAAAAGTGCTTTCAACAACTTTTTCCCCATAAGATATAAGGTCAATCCATTCCTGGGGTCCTCTCGTTCTGTAGACATAGTCAATATGAGGAAATAAAGAATAATGAATTCCTTTAGTGTCGAATGTTCTGAAACAGATAAAGTGATTGCAAAAATTCTGCAAATTTAAAGATAAGGAACCACTTCCATTAGTAATGATATCCCATGTATCGTCAAAAATCGTATATACTTGTGAGTTGTCTATGCTTGGAAGTTTGATTTTCTCTTCTTCGTCATAAAGATAATCATCATCTGAAATGTAGTAGAAATCTTTTTCTTTTTGAGCTTTAAAATGCTCGAGCAATTCTGACATAAAGGCAATTTGTCCGTGGGTTAATTGTTGGTAGATTTTTCTGTTGTTTTCTATTGTTGTTGTCATGATAGTAACCTAACACCGTCACCTAATTACCGCAAGAAAAAAGTGAAATTAAATTCACTTTGTCGTAAGCCGTTGACTGCCAGGCACTTATGGCGCCCGGGCTGCCATAAGTCGTTGACTTACAGCAACTTAGGAGACTTTTTTAAGGTTGACTTAGTGGGCTAAGTACGCTATACCCTTCTTACATCCCTTGATAAAGCAAAGGTTGCAATTATTCGCTTGACAAGTTGGCTCGTTACCCTCGATAGTAGCGGGGCAAACAAAATGTCCGTCTTGCTCGGCTTGCTCTTGGCTAGTATAAACCGAAGTTCCCGCGTCGAGTCCGTCCACTTGAGGAGCTGGCTCATCTACATAAATAGCGCTTGGTTTAATGCAAACGTTTTTAAGACTAGCTAACTTTTGCAAGTGTGGAAGTTGAGAGTCGCGCTTCCATTCACGAGTTGGAAACCAAAATTTAATAGTTGGAAATTGCTCGCAAATCTTAATCCACGCAGCAATATACTTAGGGGAAAATAGGTCGCCTGAATCATGAACGCGAAATAAATCTGTGTTTGTTTTTTTAAGTTTTTTCTTGTTGCCGTGTTTGTCAAAATACTTTGCGCGAATTTGTTTGCACATTGCGTCAACAAAAGTTTGCCCGTTGTCTTGGTGCAGAGACTTTGTAATGAGATCCGCCTTGCCTTGCAAACTTGCCTTGACATTGGAAAACATATAAAAGCCCTTGCAAGCATAGCAAGAATCACAAATGAATTTCTTGCCCGCTTCTTTAATCTTTGCTAATAGCTGCGCGGCTGGGCAATACTTGAAAGCTGGAATGTTGAAAGAATAGCAAGGCATCTTGCTTGGATTGGATAGTAAGTTAATCATAATAATAAACTAAACTAATTTTTAAACTAATGCAAACACTAAATCTTCAAAAAAGTCAGGCTCTAAACCGAACTCGTCAACAAATAAAGTTTCCCATTCAAAAGGGTCACCGCCTTGATTTAAGTCAAGAGCCATTTCAGAGAAAAATGCGCTCACTTGTAAGTCTGCGTCTTCATGGGGTAACCCGTCACGCTCCATAAGGATTTTTACTATTCTGTTCATGAGTATAAAGTACCACCAAACCTAACCGAACACAAGAAAAAAGTGAATTAAATCGAAAGTTGTTGTAAGTCTTTGACTGTAAGGCACTTACGGCACGCCGGCCTGCTGTAAGTCGTTGGACATCAAGAACTTAGGTCATTTTTCAGTTAAATAAAAACCCCTCCCGTTGATAGGGAGGGGCATATTTGCAGCAATATTTGACAATATTTGAACTATCCTGTAATTTTTTGTAATCTATACAGTTTTGATAATAAATAATCGTGATGCTTTTGTTGCCGGTAGTAATCGGGAGTATTTTCTCCGTATAACTCACGACAAGCAAGTTGATAGCCAAGAGTTCGAATACTTTCTTGTAATCTGAATAATTTCATAATTATACGCGGTTAAGGGATACAATACGATCGTAGCGAAATGAACGGAAGCCCGCTCTATTATAACACCAAGAACGAAACCCTACTACTGATTTACCTTCTTGTTTGTTGCCAAACTCATGAGAATGAAGAGGTTTAGCGATAGTATACATTTCTGTATTGCCGTCTTTAGCTGTATATACCACTTGGTAACGTGGAATAAATAGATTAAGAATTTTGTTCAATAATTTTCTCATTAGTCTCCCCTCCTACGGGATTTTGGTTGTAATAATTGTAAGCATCAGTCACTTCTTGCGCTGATTCAAAACTTACAGAAATTAAATTAGCAAAATTAACATTCTTCCTAAAGTCTTCATCATACGGATGGCAAGGAGTTTCTGACTCTTCAAAGAATAACTCCCAAAGCTCGCTCACCTCATCCCATGTTGGTAAATCTAGTGGTCTGCCGATGCAGGTTGCTTCTATATATGAATTCATCCTTCTATACTATATATTCCGAAGTGGTTGGCAAGCTCTAAAATGTTAGAATCTTTGTTAAAAAATTCGTAAGCATGTGTGAGTAATTGCTCTTGTTGTCTTGCTGTGTGATTGTCTCTGAGTTCATCATAAATTTCAAATATGTTCATGTTCCAGTTCCAGGATTCTACTTGTGATTCTACTTGTGCTTGTGTCATAGTGATGCTCCTTCCATTGAGCCATTAAGGCATAGTTCGTGTTCTAGTGATTGTAAATCGAGAATGATGTCTGCTAAGACTTCGTCTGCTGATTGTATGGTGAATCCATCTACGCCAAGTTCTTGCCCGCGTTCGATATTAATCTTATCCCTAGGATCTGCATAGCGAAGATTGCCACTTACAATTTGTGCGATTTGTTCTCTAATTTTATCTTGATTCGTTGTTTTGCCCTTTCTCCGCCTGAACAAACTTTTGTAAAGGTTATCTGCTATCTTTGCTAGACGAAGAATGGAGTTCTTCAGCACCTCAATCATTGGAAGAATGAGTGCTGACCATTTTGGTGTCATATCTATCGTATCTTTCATAATAATAAACTAAACTATCTGAGTGCGGTTGTCAACTCATTTTGAAACTTTTTTGCTTCAACTAAATCTTTTAGATCAAAGCTAATAGAAACAAGGTTGTCGTTAATGTTTTTCATGACTTTGACGAGATCCTCCATGTTGGTGTGTCTGCGATGTTCTAGTATCTCATCGCTGAGTCCGTCAATAGCGGTTTTAATTGCATATATTTCTTCTTTCATTTAGCTATACTTTACTCCTTCTAATTCTGATTGCAACCATAAAATGGCTTTTTCTCTGATGTCACTGTGCGAAACTTCAGTAAATACATTGTCATTGACACGAAGATAAAGATCGTTTTCGTTCTTTCTCTCTGTCTCTAGGTTGTTTTCTTTATACCACTTTTGGGCATAATCTATCATTCTTTGTTCGTGGCTCATTTTGATTTTCGTTGGATAATACTAATGGTGGTTTGAAAACTGTCCATGTAGATCCGATGTGCGTCACAAACGCTACATTTAAGAAGTCTCCTAATCTCTTTCATAATATCGATTTTTGAATCTGATGTCATCATGGTATGTAGGCGGTTACTTGGTTGTGGGATAATAAAACTTCATCTGCATAGTATACAAACTTCTCGGTGTTCTTGTCAACAAAAGTTTCATACTTGTATGGATTATATGTTACCTCAGTTGCGGGTCTGTCTGTGTTTACATTCTCAGCATCTTGAAGATAACCCTTAACAAAAGCATGAACATTCTTGCGCTTCTCACGAAGAACCTTTTCTCTGCCCTTCATGTCAACATGAAAATAGCAATCCCAAAGTCCGATACTATCACCTTGTGGAATATGAGCCTTAACTAAACCATGTTGCTTGATGCTCCAACAATCCTTGTGTAGATTCTTGTAAACATATACGGGACGATTCTTCTTAATAGTGTATCGTGGGTCGTGTTGGTTTCTCTTAATCATATAACTACAATAAGGTAGTTTTTTAAATACCGCAAGAAAAAAATGCGATTATCTTCATTTTGTTGTAACTCTTTGGTAATTAACACTTTATGAAAGCCGGGCTTCCATAAGTCATTGAATATCAAGCACTTATGTCATTTTTATACACAAAAAAAACCCCTCCCTGCTATGCAGGGAAGGGGCATGACAGCAAACAACAAACCTAAACTTCGACTAATTCACCCTCAACCACTTCCATGTCAAGAGTATTCTCGACATGATCATTGATATCAAAATCAACATAACCATCAAGAATAGAATGCAAAGCGTCCGAGCGATTGGGAAGTTGAACAAGGTTGCCCTTGTAGACTTCGGTGAAAGCATTGTAAAGAGAATTTACATTGCGATCCCAAAATTCGGGATGATCTGAAGATTCCCATTGGTTGACAACATCAATAATTTTTGACTTAGGAAGCGCACCTGCTTGCGCAGCTTTGATGATCAAATCGTTGGCATATACATTGCCAATGGTATGACTTTTGTAAGCCTCGATACGAGAGTCTTGTCCATGCCAAAACCCGAACAATTTACCTAGCGCGCGATTGATCATAAAATCAAGATCATTAAGAATATTGCAAGTGTGACGACGTGCTAACTTAATCGTATTAGTGAAGATTAGGTTATCACAAACGAATGGAGCATCACCTGCACATAATCCCGCAGGAAAAGTTTTGTCGTGAGAATTGCGCACACCAACCACACAGCCACGATCACTAGCTTCACGATTGGGATGATCAACTGCAAACAAACCAAAATAATGCTTGTCATCACGAGCAAGTGAATGCACTTCGTCTTGAATAGTGAAACCGCTTTTTGCTAAAGAGTCTCTAGTACGATTGACCACATCATGGTGAGCAACAGGTTGATAAGAGATGTTACGCACTCCTTGAGCATTTTCTTTTTTGCGATACTCAACAGGTGGAGTTGGTACACTAGCAACTTGATCAAGAGAAACGAGTGAGTGATTACCTCCGCAGATGTTAAGGTTAACAGATTTGCGAGGAGCGATGTTGTTGTTTTCTTCGTTATTCATAATGTCTATAATAGAGTAGTGATTGTTTTTGTCAACGATTAATTTTTAGAATATGGACTTTCGATAAATTTTTCTGATTGAGCTTTGTGATATGCTTCGGCATCATTTGCGATGCCTAACATGACTGAGCCAACTATTGCGAGCATGTCAGCATCGTCCCCATCCAACTCATGCTTGCGAGGTTCAACAAAATTCTCCCATATCCATTTCATGGATGTTTGCATAGCGCCAACGGCTGAGGGTGCTTTTTTTGAGTTAAAGTCGGGGTTTATGTTCATACTAATGCCTCCTTGTGTTTAAGTTTTCTGTGAATTGTTTTAATACGCACCTTATGTGGGCGCGATTTGGTGAAAAGGATTGGTTTTCTTACTTTTACTTCTCTCGCTTTCATATATACATACTAAGCTAGTTTTTTAAATACCGCAAGAAAAAAATGCAACTAAATGCATTTTGTTGTAACTCTTTGAGTATCAAGGAGTTATGGCAGCCCGGGCTGCCATAAGTCGTTGACTGTCAGGCGCTTATGTAATTTTTTTAATTCAATTTAATTTTAATTTAATTTGTTTTAATTTCTTTTATATTGGATTTGTTTATATTTGGTTATATTTGCTATATATATATTTGTTGTATTTGATGATAATGTGTGGGGAGAGATTAATTTTGTTCACCGAGGGAATTACAGAGAACAACAAAGAAGGAAACTATGGATAATAATAAAATAGACATAAATAGAATTAAATTTGTTAACAATAAAAACCCACCCCCTTACTTAAGGGGACGGGATATAAGTATATACTAGAAAGCTCTCATCCCCCCAATAGCTTGTTTCACTGAGAAAGGTACAAATGGAGAAGTACTCATTTGATCGAGCATCTTTGATGGAATAGATACATCACGAACATAGTCACCCGTTTTTTCAACGTAATCCATTCTTGCTTTAGTGTCACAAGCTTGAGCGATATATCTGTCGCATCCACAACGAATAAGAAGGGGAAGGTTGGGCATCTCAATTTCTAATACATCGAGATCTTCTTTAGTAACGAAACCAAATTGTTGTTTGGAGAGAACTTTTAATAGTGTGTTAATCATGAGACTACAATAATAGAAAGATTGTTAGTTGTCAAATGTTTTGTAAGAAGAATAGAATTTTGCGCGATATTCGCGTTTTTCATAATCGCCCAACTCAAACCAACTCCGACCATCTATCTTGCCCGTCATACTATCTTGCCATTTCTCAGCAATGATAAGTTCTCTAGCTTTAGCGGTTTCGCGTAACTTAGCTTCATTGGATTGATTAGCTTGTTTTAATAAAGCGACCTTATTTGCTTCTGACAATAAAAAACTATCACTTCTAGCTCTCAAAATTTTAATTCTATTTAATTCAGCTTCAAGTTCTTTATTTACTTTTGGTTTTGTATTTGGCTCTACTTGTTTTATATTTGGTTCATCTTCATACCTATTTTGTTTAGATGCACACTTACTTTTAGATATAACTAGTGTTGGAATTAATAACAATAATATGTATTTCATGTGTAGTAATATATTAGAATTTAATTGAAATGTAAAAACAAAAACCCCCGACCTAGTAAACGTGGGATGGGAAGTTACTAAATCGGAGGTTTGGGTTGGCGAGAGAAACATACGCCATAGCAAGAAATAGGTGTGGGGAGGGACTACTGAATACCCTCAACTTTCGGCGTGAACATCAGTTCATTGGTTAACCTACTCATACTACACTTGGATCGGGCATCCTACCTCAGACATTTGTCCATTGGCACTCCACCACAGAGAAGCATATACCTTACCCCGCACACGAAGGGGTATTCGGTCACCCACAGAGAGGATTATAAGCCCTCTCAAAAGGAATTACGAAGTGAGAACTCATGTTGACAACCTGCTCGGCGCCTTCTTGCAGGGGTTCTTGACCAAATGTCACTTAGAGTTTCTCTATTAACCTTATCAAAATTGTCGTGAATAAGTAATCCGTCCTACGGAAGTAATCCGTCCTGCGGAAGTAATCCGTCCTGCGGAAGTAATCCGTCCTGCGGAAGTAATCCGTCCTGCGGAAGTAATCCGTCC
>Ga0098049_1000919_pt1 | contig 11463 bp, 18 predicted proteins | sample 13BtaG_FD_92582 | JGI IMG/M metagenome (GOLD analysis project Ga0098049, IMG submission 92582) | Marine viral communities from the Subarctic Pacific Ocean - 13B_ETSP_OMZ_AT15268_CsCl metaG | ecosystem: Environmental > Aquatic > Marine > Oceanic | place: Subarctic Pacific Ocean | collected...
ATATAGCCTTTTGCCATTAACGTTCCTTCTAGGAAGTTTCTGAAGGTCTGAGAGCATTAAATTAAACATATCTTGATTACTTTTGATGGGCTTTACGGTAAGTGGAGGATCTTTTCCATTTATCCACTGCTTTGTTTACAGCCCCTTGTTTATTAGTCTTAGCTGAATTGACTTCTCTGCCAAAGTTAGATTGAGGATTCTGTTCAGCTACTTTCGAAAGCACCTCTTTAAATCCATCATCAACTTTACGCAGACCATCAACACCACCTACGATCATCGGAGCACCAACCTTTTGCTTTATGTTAGGATTATCTTTTAAGAATTCCTCACGTTCGGATAGCTTGAGTAACAACTCAAACTCCTCACCGGTTTCAGTGTCTACGAAATCGTATAGTGGCATTAGCTATTTGCTGGATCTGTCAAAAAGTCTTCGTATGCTTGTTTAACTATTTTCTTAGAGACGCCTTTGATTTTTCTATCTTTAGCTTCTAGTAAGAGTTTAGAGTCATCCGGATCCAACTGCTCTAGTATCTCAATGAAGAGTTGTTCTCTTCTTCCTTGAGTCAGATTAGTCTTACCTTCTAAAAAGATATACATTCTTCTCATCTCAGAATAAAACATTCCTTGATTGTCAAAAGATTTATCTAATGGTTTGTAAGGTGGATTACCTTCTGGAAGTCCCCATCTAAGTCTGTTGTCGTATGTAAGCTCTAAGATTCCTCTTAGCTCTCTACTATCCTTCCTTTGCAGGATTCTAATTTTCTCTCCAACCGATTTAGCCTTTTTGACTTCGTTAATTATTTCGCCTAGTCCTTCTTTCATATTAAAACTCACTTATATTTTCTATGAGGTTATTTAGCTTCTTTTGAATAAAGTAGTTAAACAGTTTTCCTCTATTTTTATCCTGACCGTTAAATTGGTCCATGACCTCTTTTCTAATCTCGGATGGTGTAAACTGTAAATCAATCAAAGCTCTATTCCTTTGGAATGCTCCTGACCACTCAATACTAGAATCTAATCCATGTGTACCAAGCTGATCTACAGTCTCCTTAATTTTAGTTAATGTAGTTGCTCTCATAGGCTTTTGTCTACCACCAGTAACGAATACATCGTCTTTAGATAAACAGTTAGGGATTCCGTCACCTCTATCACCTCTTGCAATATGTTCTATTAAGTACTCTTCAGGATTCTTACTTTGAATCTTTCTTTTTCTTACTGGATCATATTGATCTACATTAACAAATCTTTGAAGCTGGACAAAGTCTTTATCGCCAGAAAGAACTAAGATAGGTTCACCTTCTCCCAATTGCTTTCCAAACTCATGACATAGAGTACCGATAATATCATCAGCCTCTGCTGTACTTACTTGGATAACTTTATAAGGAAAGAACTCTTTTAGTTCATCTCTAACATTATTAAGACAATTAAAAATATGAGGCCAGTCGTAATCAGAAGTATCTCTAGCCTTCTTACGATGTGCTTTATAATATGGAAAAAGTTTCTTTCTCCAGTTATTAGTATCATCACAGCATATAACTAGCTCGCCATATTTCTTGTTAAACTTAACTCTATTAGCTCTAAGAGAATTAAGTACCATATGACGGAGCAAATCCTCGCTGACGTCTACATCACCACGACCGTGGATCTGCGCCATTAAGTTGCTGATCATAACCTGATTGAGGTCGACCAATATCATAAATTATCTCCAAATCAAAACCACATTATACTTGATTTTGTATTAAGAGTCAACAGATCGGTCTAAATAATCTTTCCAGTGATTCATGAAGATAGAACTATCTTCGACGTTTATTAATTGACTTGTTACTCTTTGTAATGGGTGATCTAATTCACTAGCTTTCATCAGAACTGATTTAATTGATTCGCATACCATTAACATTTCCCTATCCAAGTCTTCTTTGTGGGAAAGGTCAATTCCTCTAGCTTGTATTTCATCAAACAATTGATACGTTAGCTCAATTGCTGAATTAAGACATAGCTCGAATTGATACTTCTTAATATTCTCTAATCGTTGAGTTTCATTTTCAACGAACTTTGTGTTTTCCCTATTAAGAGGGAATTGAATAACTTGGCCCATGTAACTATTTAGCTCGCTTTTCTCTAGCCTTACGCATTCTTTCAACGAAAGCTGCTTTTGCTGCAGGGGTCATAGGCTTGCGCTTTTTCTTAGTAGTTTTCTTTACAGTCTTAGATGATGACTTTACTAATATGTGTCCTTTATCATTGAAGTTCAATTGCTTCATACCAAAGGACTGTCTTTCTTCATTCTCAAGTTCAGGAGTCCACACTTGCATCCAATCATTATAATAAGTACCAAACTCTCTTTTAGGTTTACCATTTTCATAGTATGCCATTGCTATACAATACTTGCTAACCCTCTTCTCCATATCACCACCAGCGAATAAACTTGTATACGCACCTGTTCTTAAATAGTTTTCAAGTTGGCTTACATAACACTTCCATGTTTCTTTCTTAGCCAATGCTCCATTAGTTCCAGCCATGAATGATCTGTGCTCTGCTGCTTGGTGTTGCTTTGCTTCTTTTATCCAAGCTCTAACATTCTTCATGCTGAAGTCATCATCGTCATCTAGCTTTACTACCTCTTGACAGTATTGAGAATACTTTGGTGGGTTCTTAGCATATCTTTTTTCTCTTGCTGCAGCAAGTCTATCAGCAGCTGCTTGTTTTTGATCTTTATTCATAATCTAAGCTCTCCAGTATTTCCATTTGATTGTATGTATCATCATTATAATCTATACCACCTTTAGTAGCATGATGGATAATAGTATTCTTACCAGGATAGTAACACTGAGTTACTGGTGCACGTTGCAATCCTTTCTTACCTTTAAGGATATCTTTACCATCTGAAATTTTATATAGCTCTGTTCTAGCTAATAAGTTTTTCATATGACCAGTTGGCCATGTTGTTAATCCTACTTTCTTTTTCATCTTGCCCATAAGGTTACCCCAATCATGAATTAAAGTAAACAGCTCAGCTAAAGGTCCAGCATCAATTATCTGCATTTTATCTAACCACTTGTCCATAGCAAATCTAGCTAACCTTGGACTTAGAGTTATACATTCAGCAGCAATCCCTGCACACCACAAATCATGTTCGGGAATCTGTTCAACCAGCATATCCAATTTCTTTGGGTCTCTGACAAATGCATCGTGCTCTAATATAATAACATTTTCACCTGTATCAGCAATATGCTTCCACCAATGGAACATAGATGTAAGACAACATCTCTCTGTAGGAGTAATCTGATGTTTTACATCTCGATACTTTGAAGCACTGCTCCACTCACCCCATGGTATACTAAACTTTGCAGTTAGTTCTGTTTCTGGTGTATAGCATTGCCATAGCTCTACCTCAACATCCTTGACAGGTTCCCAGGTTTTCTTTGCTATGTTTGCATACGCCATTGAGACTGGATTATCAAAGTCACAAATCATTACAGCTCTATATTTCATTTTAACATTGTCCTATAAATAAGAATATAAATCAACTCTTTATTTTTTATTATTTATTTTATTTATCCGTTGACTTTAAATACACCCATCCGTATACTCTTCTCCTGTGAGAAGGCAAGATAAAGGGGCACTATAATATATGGCATATAAACCACTAGATGAATCACTCATTACTTCTGATGTTTGCATTAGATGTGGCTTCTGCTGTAAGTGGACTTCTACTACTCAATTAGCTAATGGTATCGGCGAGGAGTGGATGGATGTTATGATTGGTACCAACCCTAATGCTCGAATGGTTAAACATAATAAAAGGAACCTCGATATAGTAGGTAAAGGCTTGGGTCGCAACGTAACTCCTTTTGAAATAGAATTCACATGCCCTCAGTTAAAGACTAATAATGAAGGACATAAGTTATGTTCTATCTATACGGACAGACCAAAGGTATGTTCTAGCTACAGTTGCTTTGAAGCAAGTAATAAAGGAAAGAGAAGACCTCAAGGTTGGGATAGAATTACTAGAGCAATAAAAGAAGTACACGGTATAGATGTAACGTATGATAATGAAATGAAAGTTAATCCTGGATCTCAAGTTAGAAAAGGACTGGAGATGATAGGAGTTAAAGAGATTAAGTAATGGCATATGTAGTTGGTGAAGGATGTATTGGTTGTAAGCACACTACTTGTGTAGAGGTGTGTCCAGTCGATGCTTTTAGGGAAGGTCCAAATTTTTTGGTGATTGATCCCGAGGTATGTATAGATTGCGACTTATGTGTACCTGAATGTCCTGAAGAAGCTATCTTTCACGAAGAAGAAGTTCCAGAAAACCAAATACCTTTTATAGATCTTAATATTAAGTATGCTCAGATATGGCCAGAGATTGATAAACCAAAAGAGCCACTAATGGACGGGTCTAAAGAAATAGTTGAGATTGTTTGAGATTGACTGTTGACTTTAAATCAACCATTTAGTATAATGGATGCATAATTTGACAAAAGGAGAAAAATTATGGCACATATGGTAGAAACAATGGCTTACGCAGGGGAACTTCCTTGGCATGGTCTTGGTACTAAAGTAGACGAGAATATCGGAGTTGACGGTATGCTCAAAGAAGCTGGATTGGATTGGAGAGTCGCTAAGATTCCTTCATTTGCATCATTTAATGGTCAAGAAATCTATTCAGGACACGACATGTTAGTAAGGGAGTCTGATGGACAACCTTTAGACATGGTTAAAGAGAACTGGGTTCCAGTTCAAAATGCTGACGCTTTTGAATTCTTTAGAGAGTTTGTTGAAGCAGGCGACATGGAGATGCACACAGCTGGATCTCTTCAAGATGGTAAAAGAGTTTGGTGCTTAGCTAAAGTAAAAGACGACTTTACTATTAATGGTAAGGACTTAGTAGAATCATATCTACTATTGACTAACCCACACATGTATGGACGAGCAGTTGATATTAGGTTTACTCCTATTAGAGTTGTTTGTAATAATACATTAACTCTTTCTTTAGCTCAGAAAGGAGACTATCAAGTTTCAATGAGTCACAAGAAAGCATTCGATGCTCAAGAAGCTAAAGAGCTTTTAGGTATTGCAAAAGGTAAGATGGAAACATACAAAGATATGGCTACATTCTTATCCGGTAAAAGATACGGTCAAGATGACTTACAAGCATACTTTGCTACAGTGTTCCCTAACCAGAACCCTAAGCTAAGAGGTATTGGTTTTGATCCTACTTCTACTGAGGACTTTAAGAAGTTCGCATCTAAGAATGCTAAATCAGCAATGGACATTGTAAGAACTCAGCCTGGTGCTCAGTTTGCAGAAGGTTCATACTGGCAGGCATTTAATGCAGTCACATATATGACTGACCATGTTCTTGGAAGAGAGAACGATACAAGACTAGCTTCTAGCTGGTACGGTGTTAACAAGACTAAAAAAGTTAATGCCTTAGAGACTGCTCTTAAGTTTGCGGAAGCAGCTTAAGTAGTCTTTAGAACGAACGAAGGGTCTTACGGCCCTTTTTTCGTTGACTTAAATAACAATATATACTATAATAGATATTAGAATATGCATTACAAGATACAAAAATTAATTACAAACGATGAGAGACATGCTCTTATAGATCTGTACAATTCAATACCTTCAAACATTGCAGAACAAGATTACAATCTTGCCAATGTGGATAAAAGAAGGCTAGGAAGTACTCATGGAATTGAACCTGTAAAGAAGATAGATCAATATGCAAAAGAAAATGGTAATTTAAAATGTTTACAACATTATTTTGTAATGTATAAGAAAGGAGCATTTACAAGGCTACATACTGATGATGATGAGAAGGTAAAACTTACCGTAGTCACATTAGTAGACACAGCAGACTTAGTTGGCGGTGAGACGGTATCGTTATTACCTTGGAGCGCTAATGATAATAAATCTGTTGGATATAAAAAGGGTAATGATGTCGAAGACGAGTCTCGAGTTATTCCTATGGTAATCAAGCCTGAGGTCGGAGAATCCATGATGTATGATAGAGCATTCCTGCATGGAGTTGCAAAAGTAGAATCAGGTCTACGACTGGTACTTGTGAGTTGGTATTGTGAATCTACCTAAACATATAGCAAGAGCTTCTGTCAATTTTGAAGACTGGTTAACCGAATCTTATGAATGGGGATTTGGAATACACCGACAAATATACAGACCCAATCCAACTGCTTTAGAAGTAGTCGATCAATATCAATGGGCTAAGAAACATAACTGGCTCACAAAAGAAGATGAGGCAAACTATAACAATAGATGGTTACAATTTGTAGGTGATTATTGTGGACAATTCTCACAATGTCAGAATTTTATGAACACACATTTTGGTTGTACAGAATCTCACATATATGGAAATTGGAAAACAGATGGACATAATTATGGAAGGCATATTGATGACATGGATGTCATTTTAGTTCAAATGTGGAATAGGACAGCATATACAGTAGAGAGTGATAAGCAGCATAGTAGTTTTACACTGTCACCAGGTGATGCTTTATATATAAGAGCTGGGGTATATCATACTCCAATAATTTTAGAAGAAAGAGCAACAATGTCATTTAGTTGGAAATAATTGTTGACTTTATCTACAAGATAGCATAAAATAGCTATATTGAATCGCCACACAATCTGGTAGTGTGGCTGTGGTAAGACAAGCAAGAGCGGGGGTTTGTCGGATATTCGCGCGAGGGTACAAACGAGGGGCGACGATATCATCTTTGAGGTAATTATGGATTCAGGTGAATTATTAGAACATTACAAATACAAACACGAGACAGATCCACTGTTCTCTAAAGGTTCATCCTTATTCAAGCACATTCCATACTTAGCAAGAATGGTAGATTTGTTTAGAGTTAAAACTATACTTGATTATGGTTGTGGCAAAGCTACTTGGTGGAACTGGAAATACAGAAATGCAACATTTAATAACGATGAACTGCACGTGCGTTTGTATGATCCAGCCGTTTCAAAATATGATAAACTTCCGGATGGAAGATTTGATCTAGTAGTGTGCACTGATGTACTTGAACATTTACATCCCGATGATACGGATAAGATTGTAGAAAGGCTAGTAGGATATACAAGAAGACATTTGTTTGTATGCATAGCACTAACAGAAGCAAAGAAGACATTTCCTGATGGAACCAACCTACACACTAACCTGCACACACAAGAGTGGTGGGAAGAGTTGTTTGCAAGAAAGGTAGATGAATTTGAGAAAAAACATAGGGTAACAATTAGTTATGCAATATCATTTAATGACGCGGTGTTCTTCTAATGCCAAATAATCCTTTTACAAAATTTAGACAAGATGATCCGTACAAAGACTACAAAGCAATCAAACTAGATGTTAGAAATGATCCACTAGTAATTAACTGGAAAGGTAAAATAGGATATGGTGATTTCATCAGTCCGATATCTTATGCAATGAATATGGCTGATACTAATAGTACTGATGTCATATTAAGATTTCACTGGCCACAATCAGGTCCAAGTAAATTTAAAGAGAACGATTCAGAAACGTATCAAGATATAATATCATTGACAGAGACGTTACTACAAAAGCCTTTGTTCTTTGATGTAAAGATTGAGCATGTATATGATTCTGACCTTGCTTACAATCATGATAACTATGAAATGGGCAAAACAAACAGCGATTGGTTTAGATGTCATAACCTAAGATTTGCTACCACTGGTTTAAATGATTACGATAACGTCCATGAAAACTGGAAGAATGTTACTATGGTAACCTCCATCAAACATGAACAACCACTACATGAATATGCAGAACACAAATCATGGAAAGATCCATTAGGAAGAACACCTAGTGGTTTTGCTTGGCCTAAGGTTGGATCACTTATACAGAAACGTGGATGGAATTTAAAACACGTTCATTACGAATCGCCTATGATGAATGTTATCAAGAAGATGCAGGGCAGTGTAGGTGTTATTGGATATCATGGTGCACATATGTGGATTGCTAGAATGCTAGGCATGCCAATGATCATATTCAGCAAGAAGACGCTAACAGAACATGCATTTCCATGGTGTATTAGATTTGACTATTACAGCGACTTTCATCCAGAAAATATTGAAGAGTATTTTCAAAAGTCCATAGAGAAAAGGGAGGAAATAAGAGATGACTATAACTACTGGCTCACCAGCCCAAATATTTATAGGATACGATCAACGAGAACATAAAGCATATGAAGTATGTGAGTATAGTATTTCTAGTAGATCTGATATCAAAGTAAACAAACTATTTAGCGAAGACATAAAAGAATATAATAGAGACTGGGGAGAACCTCAATCGACTGACTTTACATTTACAAGATTCTGGGTACCGTTCCTTAGCGACTTTAAAGGATACTCAATATTTGTTGATTGCGACTTCGTGTTCTTAGAAGATCCTCAAAAACTAATTGACTCTATAGATCCAAAGTTTGCAGTGTCTTGTGTACAGCATCCAGGATATATTCCTAACAGTCAGATAAAGATGGATGGAGTTGCACAGCACAGAGCATATAGAAAGAACTGGGCTAGCTTGGTTGTGTTTAATAATGAGCATCCAAGAAACCAAGTTTTAAAACCAGACTATCTAAACAATCATAGACCAGGATTAGACTTCCATCAATTTAGATGGCTAGATGATAAAGATATTGGTAATATTCCATTAGAGTGGAACTGTCTTGATGATTATTATTTCTTAGAAAACCCAAAAGCAATTCACTATACAGATGGCGGTCCTTGGTTTGACAACTATCAAGAAACAATGTATAGTGACATATGGCTAAACGAACAAGATAAGATGAATGAAAAAGTATAACGATTTAACAGTAATAATGACTTGGTATGGTCAAGAAGATCATCTGTATGCTCAATGCGAGTTCTACAATCAGATGGCTCAAAAATATAAATTTAGACCTAGAGTAATTATAGTAAACGATGGCCATGAAGAAGGCAGACAATATTTTAGAGACACTATAAACATTCATAAAGAAAGATTTGATCTTATTGGCATTGATGTAATGAAAGATATGGGATTCAATTCACACGCGTGTAAAAACTTAGCAATGAAATTTGCAAAGACTGATTGGGTGTTATTGACTGATGTTGACTGTTATGAAAGTGCAGGGATGTATCACTTCTTAAGATTTGAAAAAGAACTTGATCAAAATATGTATTATGTACCAAAGGCTGATATGGAAGCTCCAGAAAATATGTCATCATATGAGCTTCTATGTAGAAAAGGTATTATTAAATACATCACTCATCCTAATATATGGATTATGACTAGAGAAGCGTTTTGGTCTACAGGCGGTTATGATTTAGAGTTTCAGGGTGTAAGACATGGTGATGCTGAAATATATCTAGGTATAGGACGTCCTGGTTACAAAGATTGGGACTATGAGCTGTTGTCTGATAATGATAAACATCGTATAATAGTAAAAACACCAAAGAGGGATCCTTTCTATATTAGACAGGAAAAAGAAAAACAGTCTAAAGCAGCAGACCTTATTAACTGGGTTAGATTGAGAAACAAGAATCCGTATAAAAAATACAGAAAGAAATTATACAACTTTCCATACCAATTACTATAATATGACAAAACAAGTAGAATTAAAGGTAGTAAGCTCATCAGAGTTTGCTAAGATGATCAACGAGACTGTTGCTGATAGCAATGGACAGATTAATCATCTCGAAGCGGTTCAAGAATTCTTAGATCAGAATGAAGAGATTGAGCCTGAGACAATTGCATCACTTATACAGAGAAACCAAAAACTAAAAGCAATCCTGTATCAAAATGCAGAAAAGTTTAACCTAGTAGAAAAGAAAAGTAGATTGCCAATTGATGAGGGGTAGAATAGCTACTGTGGAACCATATGATGCATATGTAAAGTACTTAGCACTGAAGTCTCATTTCAGTCAAAAGAACTATGACTACATCAAGTACAATGGTAAAGTTAAGGCTTGGAGAGCTACCTTTGAGACTAGGAAAGACAAATACTTTTTCTATAAGCTAAGCAAGATGAAGGACCCAGTAGAGTTTCTTATTGCTAACTTTATAGACAATGATGATTTTTACGTAGGTCAGATCAGAGATGATAAAGCTAACGATGTGTATATGGAATTCAAAAAGAGACAACAAGCTCTATCATATACATTCAAAAGCGACCTAAGTAAAATGAAAGAGGACTTTAATGACAATATTATAGTACCTCAAAACGAACACCCCTATTTGTTAAGGTTGTACATGCGAAAAGATATTTGCATTGAAACGTTGACTTTAATTAATAGATGTGTTAAAATATTCAACTATTGGGATAAGGAAATGGAAGGTGACGTTATGTGGCCTAACATTAAAATGAAAGCTGAAAAGTTCTCACCCTTTCTCAATGTTGACATAAATAAGTATAGAGAGATTATTCTTTCTAACTTTAATAAAACGTAATATAACGACATACAACGCGATATACCGCATACAGGAGAAATACTATGTCTGATTCATTTCAAGCGCTTAAGCGCAATCGTACCGAGGGCTTTGATAAGCTAACTCAATCATTAAACAAACTCAACCAGAAGTCTAGCGGACCTGGACCTGATGATCGTTTCTGGAAACCAGAAGTTGACAAAGCAGGAAACGGATATGCTGTGATTAGGTTCCTACCAGAACCAGAAGGTGAGGATGTTCCATTCGTAAGAATTTGGGATCATGGATTCCAAGGACCAGGCGGATGGTTTATTGAAAACTCATTGACTACACTAGGTCAAAAAGATCCAGTATCTGAATACAACTCAATGTTGTGGAACTCAGGTATTGAATCTAACAAAGGAAAAGCTAGAAAGCAGAAAAGACGTTTATCGTTTATTTCAAACATCTATGTTGTTAAGGATCCATCTAACCCAGACAATGAAGGAAAAGTATTCCTTTACAAGTATGGTAAGAAAATCTTTGATAAACTAAATGAAGCTATGAATCCTCAATTTGAAGATGAGAAACCAGTCAACCCATTTGACTTATGGGAAGGTGCTGACTTTAAATTAAAAATCAGAAACGTCGAAGGTTATAGAAACTATGACAAGTCTGAGTTGGATATTCCTGCACCATTGTTTGATGAAGATCAAGAACTTGAAAATGCATGGAAATCAGAATACAAACTAACAGAGTTTGTTGATCCTTCTAACTTTAAAACTTATGAAGAATTACAAACTAAACTGAATAGAGTATTAGGTTTAGATGGAGCTGCTCCAAACACAACAGCTGAAAGCAACTTCAATGCTGAACCACCAGCAGAAATTCCATCAGCACCCGCTGCTGCTCAGCCAGAGCTAGCATCTACTGATGATGAGTCTTTGGATTTCTTTAAGAAATTAGCTGAAGACTAATTAGTTAGGTTTTAAGGTCTTTCCCCTAAATGAAAGGCCTCTACCTAGGTAGAA
>Ga0098049_1000925_pt1 | contig 11433 bp, 5 predicted proteins | sample 13BtaG_FD_92582 | JGI IMG/M metagenome (GOLD analysis project Ga0098049, IMG submission 92582) | Marine viral communities from the Subarctic Pacific Ocean - 13B_ETSP_OMZ_AT15268_CsCl metaG | ecosystem: Environmental > Aquatic > Marine > Oceanic | place: Subarctic Pacific Ocean | collected 2015-01-16
TATATTAAAAGCGAAAAAGAAATAATTGATATACCTGATTTTAAAAATAAAAGTCAATACGTTACTGGATTTGTTGACTTGATTCCTGATATTGAAAAATTATATCAAGATTCAATAAATAACACAAACTTTGCTAATGCAACGCCTAGATGGAATTCAAAACCATATGAATTTACACTTCAAGGGTCAAACAATTCTTTAATAAACTTAACTAAAAATAAAAGTGAAGAAGAAAGCTTTCTAGGGAAAGGTGCAATTGATATAGTTGCTGGTAGACACTCAATATCAAAATACCGAGAAAAATCTGAAGATGACTTTCTTGAATTAACAGAAAAAAGTATTTCAAATATTTCAGTAGAGAATAAAGAAAAAATAGGTGAAATTAAAGTAGACTTATTAAATCCATTTTTAACTATAAAAAACAATCTTGGGTATGAAGAAAATATAAAAAATCAAGAATTCTATTTAAGGAAAAATTATAAAAGCGAAAAATTAGAAGGTGAAGCAAACTTTGAAAATGATGCTTCTAGAATTTACTTAAGTGAGTTTGATCAAGTAGATAATTTTTTATATTATGACACAAGTTTTGTAGAAAACCAAATTTTCCCAATTCAGGAAGAAGAAAGCAAATTTGAAATATCAGAAGAGAAAGATTACTTAAATGATACTACGATAACTTTTAGTAATTTTAACAATGAAAGTTTATCGCTACAAAACAAGCTTCTACCTACAGTTTTAGTTAAATCTAACAATATAAGAATTATAAGTAGAAAACAAAAAGAAAGTGAGTTTAGCAAAATAAATCTTGAAGAAGGTTCTATTAGATTAATAAAAGAAAGCAATAACTTTCTTAATTATTCACATGTTAATTTAGAGTCTAATGGTAATGTTTTAATAGATGGAAATTCAATTTTAGTTGGTAATTTCCAAAAAGAATTACTAAAAAATAAAATAATTGAAAGTGAAGATGTTTTCTTGACAAGAGATGACATACAAAAATTAGAAAGTTTAAGAGGCAATGGAACAGGTGTTATATTAGGATATAATCCTGACTTTTCTGAGCCATTAGTATTAGGTGAAACTTTAAAAGCAATAATTTCTGAATTGATCAATTTAAATATTACAATGGCAGATGAAATGAAATTGATTGCTGAAGCATTACAAACTCATATACATATTGGAATCCCAGGATCAGGTGTCTCCGGAATACCTCAGAAGCCTACTCCTTTTATTGATTATAGCACAACTTCTCACAATGACTTAGTAACAAAGTATGGTAAAATTAAAAATAACTTAAAAGATATGCTTTCTAAGTTTGCTAAATCATCTTAGTTAATATTTATATTTAAATATATAAGGATTAAAAAATGTCAGAGCTTGGTCAATCAATTAGACAAATAAGACAAAGAGGTGAGTACGCTGTAAGATCGACTGTTTCTATTCTTGAATCACCTATCGGAATAAAGACACCTTTAGAAAAAGGATCAAGTCAGTCAGGCGAGAGTTTGTTTAAAATGCACTATAGTGTAGAAAACCAAATATTAGATAATTTAAAAAATCTTATTATGACACAAAAAGGAGAAAGATTAGGTTTTCCTGATTTTGGAACAAACTTAAAAGAAATATATTCTATCACTGATCTAGATGAAGAGAAAATATCAGATATCGCTTCCAATGAAGTTCAAGATGCTGTTAATAGATTTATGCCTAGTGTAAGATTAGTTGAGTTTTATTCTAAAAGATTAGTTTCAAATGATAGTGAATTAAATTTTTTAAATCTTATAGGATCAAGATTTATTTCAAAACAAAATTCTAATGTTAACATAGATAATGTAGATGTAATAGAAATAAACAAAAACAATCAGTTCTTAGACAGTGTTTTTAAAGTTATAATAAAATTTAATATTCCTGCTATAAGCGACAAAAATAGCCAAATCGAGTTATTTATTAATACAGGTAAATAGGAAGTAAATATGCCAACTAGTGAATTAGAAAATTATTTAGAAAATAAAAGAAAAGATAGGTTTATAAATAAAACTTTTGTTGATTTTAGAAACGAACTATTAAAATATGCAAATAGTTTTTATAAAGATAAAATTTTAGACTTTTCAGAGGTTTCATTAGGAGGAATGCTCTTAGACTTTGCATCAATAGTAGGAGACTCTCTTGTTTATTACGCAGAACAGCAATTTAATGAGTTAGATTATGAAAATGCTACTGATCCTGATAATATTATTAAACATTTAAAAAGAGCAAATATAAAAAACTCTAAAGCATCACCCGCTTCAGTCACAATAGACTTTTTAATTGAAATTGAAAAAAATTCTATATCACCAGAATATAATCCGAAACCAAAAGAAGAACACTTGCCAATAATAAAAAAAGGTACAATATTAAGTTCAGACAGTGGTATACAGTTTACGTTACAAGAAGATATAGACTTTTCTTTTGGGTATACTCAAGAAATAGGTGAAGAAAACTCTGACGGTACAATTTTTTCACTTTTTCTTGAAAAAAGTGGTATTTGCACATCAGGACAAATCGAAGAAGAAATTATTTCATTTCCAGACGATTCTAGTACAAATAACTATTTTTTAAGTACTGTTTTAAATAATGAAAATATAACTGATATTGTTAGTATTTTTGACAATGAAAATAATGAATATTTTGAAGTTGAGTATTTAACTCAAACAACTGTTTATAAAAAAGTAAAAAATTCAAATGATAATTATTTAGTTGCTTATCCTGCACCATATCGATTTATTAAAGAAGAAAATTATGACATTGGAAAAACAATAATTAGGTTTGGTAATGGAAGTGGAAAGTCTGTTAAGGATAATGTTTTTTCAAACCCAGAAGACTTGTTGCTTCCAATTAAAGGAAAAGATGTTATCAATAGAGTTAGCTTAGATCCAAGCATGCTGTTAAAAAATAATACATTAGGGGTTTCACCTTCTGGAAAAACTTTAACTATTAAGTATAAGTTTGGAGGAGGAATAGATCATAATGTCCCTTCAAACTCAATAACGAGTATAGAAGGTCAACCTATTGTTGTTTTTCCAAATGCAGCAGATATTTTATCAAATTCAATAACAAATCCAATAATTCAATCAATAAGCGTAAATAATAAAAACAACGCAGTTGGTGGAACACAACCTTTGACACTAAATGAGCTTAAGCTTCAAATCCCAAATGCAATTAGAGCGCAATCAAGAATAATAACTGACGAAGACCTTTTATCTAGAATATTAACAATGCCTACTGATTTTGGAAAAGTAAACAAAATTGCATCTTTAGAAAATCCTCACAGCGCTTTCTCTAAAGATTTATTTGTTATTTGTAAAGACCAAGATGGTTTTTACACAGAAGCTACTGATGCTATAAAAACAAACCTATCACATTATTTAAATGATTATAGACAGATAGGCAGCAGCTACAATATTTTGGACGTACCTGTTTTTAATTTTGGTGTAGAAGTTAAAATAAAAGTTAAAAGTGGATTTGAGATAGAAGAAGTGATTTTTGATATTATTTCAAGAATAATAGAAAACATGAGATTTGATTTATTACAAATTGGATCACCAATAGAAGTAGATATGATATATGAAATAATAAGAGCTACAGACGGTGTAACTTCAATAATTACTCCTGAAAGTGGTTTTATTATATCAAAATCATCTGTAGATGAATTTTTTGATCCAGAATCACTTGAGACTCAAACATATAATGAAAATGTTTTTAACCCTAACTTAATGTTTAATGAAGGAAAAATATATCCTCCAAGAGGAGGCATTTTTGAAATGCGATACACAACTAATGATATTAATATTGTTATAAACTAACTCAAACAGGAAAGACTAAAAATGATTATTATCTTAGAACCACAAAAAGATACATACGTTACTAACTTAAAAACTATTAATAACGATGGATCAAAAGCAAATGTTGGGCAAGCTGCAACTTTAGATCTTTTTAAGTTATATAATGAAAATAAGTATTCACATTCATGGGCATCGTTTAAATTTGCATCTGGCACTACAATTCCTAACGGAAGCACTTTAGTTCTAGCAGATACTGATGGCAATGAAAAAACTTTTGAGTTTGACTCTGATAATCCTGAAAGTATTACAGCAGGAAGAATAAGAATAAATATACACGAACAAAATAGCAATGTCCAATATGCAGCTACAATTGCTACAGTAATTAATGCAGTTAGTGATTTAAACATAACTGCATACAATAATTCAAATAACGAGCTAGTTTTAAAACAAGACAAACCAGGAGCACTTGGCGATACTACTTTTACGCTTCCACCTAACATGGTACATTCAGGTGGTGCGAGTGTAACAAAATTTGCAAGAATTGACTATAGTTCAGCATTACTAAAATTTGATTTAGTCGATTTTAAACAAAGCTGGAGTATAGGCAATGATCTTAGTCAAGTAGGTGCATTTAATAATCTAACTGCACATTTGATTTTAAAAGATATAACCACTGGAATTACAAAACCTAAAGATTTTCAATTGACAGCATTTAAACTTTTGAAAGAATTTGAAGAAGGATTAGGAAAAGATACTATTCATTTTTCTGATAGCGATATTTGTAATTTTGAAAGTATTAATAATAATTCTACAAACAATACTTGGGATATTTCTAGCTACATTACAAAACACTCAAGTGGAGACATAGCCTCACTCAATACTTCAGATCCTTTAAATACTTTTAATTTAGGAAATGAAGACTTGTCTCTTGAAATAACAGCATACATTAAAGAACAAATTGCTATGGCAACTCCAGATGACAAGGGTATTTTAATAAAATTTCCTGATTCTTTACTTTTTAACAACAAATCTTATTTTGCAAAAAGATTTGGGAGTCGCCATTTATTAAATAAAAAACTAATTCCACAATTACAAATTAAAATAAATGATGCTTCTTATCATATTCCGGCTAATTCTTTTAATAAAGAAAGATTCTTAGGGAAAAATGAAAAAATTTATTTATATAACAGTAATTCAGGTAATTATACAACTAGCTTTAACAAGCCTAATGATAGATGTAATCTAAAGTTTAGAATAAAATCTAGCGATGAAAATACTACATTGATAAATGATAATGCAACTTCTGACGTTGAAAATTTTAGCGGCACAATATTAACAGGAATTAAAGAAACTTTAATAAAATTAGATAGATTTAATACTACAATATCATCTTTAATTAAAAACAATGTCTTGAAAACAAAGACTTTTTGGTACTGGCTAGATGAATCTGATCCTGACAAATTGACATCAGCAGGTAGTTTTATAGCTGGAAAAAGATATAAAATAAATACTTCAACAAACACGAATTTTGTTGCAATTGGTGCTGAAAATAATGATATAGGTACTATTTTTACTGCAACCGGTATAGGTAGCGGTGATAACAATGCGTACGAGTTAGTAGAGTATCAAGTTATTTCTCAAGATATTAATTTTAAAAACTCAGAACAGACTTCAGAAGTTGACTTTAAGAATTTAATTTCTTCTATTACCATAGACGAAAATAACATAGATGCAAATGATTCAGTCACATCTTTTAAAGTATATTTTATAGATACTAGAAAAGAATTTGACTCTGTAAAGACGCCATATCAGCTACCAAGTGAAAATCTAGGAAATATTAACTATTCTGTGATCGATGTTGAGTCAGGTAAGACTTTAATAGATTATGATGACAGTGCTACTTTATTATTTTTTGATGGTGAAAAATATATATTTGATTTTTATGTTCCGAAAATGTTTAAAAACATGAGAATAAATTTTAAGTTTAAATACAAGGATGTGGTCACAAACGTAGATAAGTTTATTCATAATAAAAAATATTCTATTAGGATTATGTAATGACATTAAATAATTTTTCAAGTGATAATACACTTTTTTCTTCTGTTAGTAAAAATTACAACTATACAGAAAGTGAAGTAGATGAATTAAAAGATCTTATTAAAAGCTTAAACATAATAGATCCTGAATCGTTGTCTACGCAGCAATTAACAAATATATATAAAAAAATTGATGACTATAACGGTCTTTTTACAACACAGCAATTAGATAACATAGACTTTAGTGAATTTAAAAACCACGTACACTTTGATTCTGCTGTTAATAAAGTTTCTTTTACATTCGATAGAGTACAAAATATACCTTACGACAAAGATATTCTTGAAAACATAAAATATTCTAATGAAAACGATGGTTATACAAATTACATTATAAAGAATATTTATCCAAAGTCAAAAGGTTATGCAAAATTTAGTGGTCAAGAAATGATTGTTGTTTACGATGAACAAGGTAAACTACTTTCAGACGTAAAAACTAGAAAAATAGGTTTACTAAACCCAGAAAATAAAAGATTTTCTTTTGACTTTTGGTTGAAAGTAGATACTAATAACTTTGTCAATAACCAGATGGTATTTAACAAAGTAAATATAACTTCAGTTGATAGTCAAAATGTTATAGACAACGGTTATCTTTGTTTCATAACAGAAGATGTTTCAGACGTCTCAATGTGTTATTTGAATTTTGTAGTATACGTTAATAAACAATGGGTGTCAAGTAGCTTTAAAATAAAAAAAGATGTTTTTCAACATATTGCGATAAATGTGTATAACAGTAACAATAATAAAAAAATAGACTTTATTTGTAACGGCAACATAGTAGAAAGCTCAAATATTTTAAGCACAGGAAATATTCAAGCAAAGTCTTTTAATGACTCTTTTAAGAACAAAGATATTCCTTTTGTTATTGGAAATACTTTTATTATAACTGAAAGTGGTGTTTTAAATACTATAAGACACAATGGACAACAATTTGCAGGATTTATAGGTAGCATTGACGAGTTCAGGCTTTTTTATAAAACAAGAAGCTATAAAGCAATTAAAAAAGATATGCATAGAAATATTAATGCACAAAAATTTTTACAACTTTACTTAAGATTTAATGAGCCGGCTGGAAACTATACAAATAGTTTTCTTAATATTGATTATTCTGGTAATAAGTTACACGGAATTTATTACCAAATTAATAGCGGAATACAAATCATACAAGATACTACAAATTATAAAATAAATTCAGATACACCATTAAGACTTGAGAGACTTGAAGACTCACCCGTACTAAATTCCTCATATACAGAAATAAGTAATATTAGAGAAAGACTAGTAGATATTGCTAGACTTTTTGACAATGATAATCCAAATATTATTTTTAAGCTTTTGCCTAAGCATTATTTTTTAGACTCAGCTGACTTTCAAAGCTTGTCTGTTTTTAGTAGTACTGATGCGTATACAACTAGTCCAGAAATATTAATTGATGAAAATGTTAATATAACAAAAAAAAGCAGCTTAAAAGCTATAATTCCTGCAAATAATGACTTAGTCAACATTGTTTTAATTTGGGCAAAATTTTTTGATCAACTAAAACTTTATATCTCTTCGATAACAAATATGCTAAATGTAGATTATGATTCTATAAATTCAGAAAAAATAATTGGCATGCAAATACCTATTTTGTGTAAAATGTATGGAATTAAATTCAAAGAAATTCTTCCTACAATCACAAAAAATAAACTGAATTCTGAAAATCTTGTGTTTGAAGATCTTGTTTCAGAATTCAGTATAAGAAAAATACAAAATATTTTATGGCAAAGATTTTTAATAAATACCCAAGACTTTCTAAGATCAAAAGGAACAATTAAAAGTTTAGAAAGTGCTTTTAACGCATTTGGCATTGATTATAGAAAATTAATTGATATAAAAGAATATGCATCTAACAATATTATTGAACAAAAAAACAATTTTTCTTTTCAAAGCTTTAAAAGAAATTACCTTAATTTTGGAAACACTTTTGATTTAAATACAACAGCAACTTTTGATGATAACACAACAAATAGCTTTTCAAATAACAAACTAAATTTAGAAATATCAAATATTAAGCATCGTACTAGTACGCAAAATAATTACGATGAGTCTTTACAGCATGGACTAGGCAAAAACTGGTCTATTGAACTTTATTTTGGTTTTAATGATTTAATAAATGAAAAAAAGTTTTTAAACTTATCAAAAATTAATCAAGTAAACAATGTCTCAGAAAGCTTTAATAATATACAAAACTTATTTAGAGTTGATCAAAATAATATAAACATCTTAAACGTAAAGTATCAAAGAAACAACAGCTATTATAGTAAGCTAGGCAGCTTAATAATAGAAATTAAAACACACAACAACAGCAATAACAACAAAACACTGGTTATTAATAATGTAGATGTTTTTAATTTTAACAAATATCTTTGCGTTTCTCAAAGTATAGACAACAACAGCAATGTTACAGTACAAGCAACAATTAAAGATATAGGTAGTCAAATTCAAACAAAAGATAAAAAAATTGACAAAAAAACTTTTAATATTCAAAATTTAAATGATAATGACTTATTATTCAACAAGGAAAATCTAAGTTTAAGAATAGGTGAATATAACTACACAGGTACAAATGATTTTATTGATCAAAATAGCATACTAACTTTTGAAGGAAATTTGTATGCTATAAAACTTTGGAAAAAGTTTTTATCTGACTTTGAAATTAATTCACACTCAAATCATATAAATAATATAGGTGTAGACAATTTAAAGCCTTATGAAAGTTTAATTTCTTTTTTTCCTGTCACTAATATACAAAGTCAATTTAATTCTGGGACATCGATTAGATCTTGGGCTTTTTCTGATGAGTCACAATTTAAGCAAAAAAGCATGATTGATACAAATAGTGATTCTGTTTTGGATAAAGAAATATATACAAGTATTAATTCATGTATAGCAAAAAGTAAAAACACAAATCATTCTGATTTAAATTGCATACTGTTTAATGATGTTTTTATGAAAATAAAAAGCACAAAACTGGACACGCCTAACAAATCAAACAAAGTTAATATTGTATCATATGAAAAAGCTGAACATAGAATATTAACAGAAAATAATAATTTATTTCCAGCACATAAAACGCCTGTAAACTATAAACATGACATCATCAATAAAGTTTCTGTTGATATGTCAATAACAAAAGTTGTTGATGATGATATCAATAATTTAATATGTGACGTCGAAGAATTTACAAAAATTATTTCTAATTCTCAAAGTATGTACTATTATCAGTACCAAGCACTAGATGACTTTAGACAAAGATATTTTAAAAAATATGATGACAAAAACAATATAAACTACAACTCTTTAGGTAGTGTTTTTAAATATTTTGATAATATAATGTCATCTATTCTTTATGATATAGTACCAAGCAAAGTTAGATTTGACGGATTTAATTTTGTCTATGAATCTCATGTTTTAGAAAGACACAAATATGAGCATAAAAACAAAAATAGTATAAATAGTATAGTTGAATCAGATTCAGTTAATTTTTCTAGAAAATTAAACAAAGCTAGAAGAAGTCGTAATTATAATATTAATAGACGAAACTAAATTATAGAGAAGTTATATGAGTACAGAAAACCCAACTTTAATAGATGATAGAATAGCTTTTATAGACGGACAAGAGTTTTACTACATAAAAGATACTAAATTTTTTACTGACAGTAGAGAAGAAGAAGCTTTTCTGGAAAAAATAAACTCTGTAGAAAATAATATAATTCATATTACACTATTTCCAGGATATAATTCAAAGTATTTACAGCAAGATATTTTAAATAGCAATTTTTATAACCAAGACGAAGAAGCAATAAAAAAAGAGCTAAAGCCTTTTAATGATGATATATCATACAATGGGAAAAAAATCATTGTAGGAATGAATCCAAGAATAGTTTCTGAATCTTATGGACAAAAAAATCACGATGAAGTTTTTAAAGAAATAAAAAATCAACCTTTTGAAGATTGTGATAATCTTGAAAACATTCAAGACTATTTTATACTTCCAAATGAAAAAAAATATCCACGATATTATAGCGCATTCTCTTTAAGTAGACTAAATTCAAATATTAGCGTTTTTGGTACTATTGAAGAAGTCAGTGGAACAATTTTAACAGAAAAAAGATTAAAAGGGATAAAGGCAGAAATTATTAAAAATGGTACAGATTCTCGATCTAGATCTATATCTATTTCTAATAGAATAACTTTACAGGAGATAAGAGACGGAAGTGCTACGATAGAAAGCTTTTCAGATGAAGAATATACTAGTGTCGTCACAGGTAACGATGAGTTGCTAAGAAGGTCTTTTGAATTTACAACAACAGTTAGAAACGGACATGTCATAAATGTATTTGATACAAGTAGCAATGCATCAAGTTTAACTTCAAGAGGAACAAACAAAATTTTGTTTTATACAGATGATGATTCAAATATACTACCTTTCGAAGATAGAGATATAAATGATATAGTAAATATAGACTATAACGACAACGATTTATACATGTCTTCAGGTCATGATCAAAGTAATCAAGAAAATAATTTACCTGACTCTGTGAATTATGCAGGAGAAATAGATTAAATGAGCAGAAATAATACAAAAAATAGTCATATTGTTAAAGCAAAGATTTCATCAATTACAACAAATAGTAACAATAATACTTTTGAATTTGAAATTAAAGTTTATGCAAAGGAAAAAAAAGATGCTATTTATAAAAGTTCATATGATAGATTAGATAGAGCTTATGCGCCAGGCAAAAAAATATTTTTCTCAAGCTTAATTTTTTACAAAAGAACTGCTGGGATAGATACTTTTTTAGATGTGACTAATCCGAATAACTTATACATGGAGAGTAATGATACATTTACAATAAAATCCATAGACTTTTTAGATTACAATACTTCTAGTAATCCTTATTTTAAGTTTAAAGTTGACTGGACATTAACTAGTTCTACGTTTACTGCGTTAAACAATGGATTTGTTTTTATTGATAGTTTAGATCACAATGCTTCATTTACAAAGCCAGGAGCATTATTACCAAAATACAACTCTGGAATATTAAGTAAATCTATAGGTAAAGTTAAAAAAAATATTAACAATAAGTTTTCTAGACTGCCTTCTTCATCAAAAACATCAGGCAAAATTTTACAAAATTTTAATCAAGCATTTGATGATACAAATATAATAGAGTTCAATACAGTTACAAATACAAACTCTAATGTTGGTTTACCACTAAAAAACATCTATAGTAATACAAGCGAAAAATTTTATTTGTCAACAAATAGTTCTTTACTCAATAGCAGTGTCCCTATTTTAGAGTCTGATGATATTTTTAGAGAAAAATTTAAACTTGAGAATACAAATATCATTAGTTTACCACATACTTTTGGTACAAAGAATAATCATTACGAGTCTACTAGAAAAATAACAAAAGACAACATAGATAATTTATTAAATAGTGACTATAACTCACTCAATGAAATTCAAATAA
>Ga0098049_1000930_pt1 | contig 11394 bp, 10 predicted proteins | sample 13BtaG_FD_92582 | JGI IMG/M metagenome (GOLD analysis project Ga0098049, IMG submission 92582) | Marine viral communities from the Subarctic Pacific Ocean - 13B_ETSP_OMZ_AT15268_CsCl metaG | ecosystem: Environmental > Aquatic > Marine > Oceanic | place: Subarctic Pacific Ocean | collected...
ATGATTGAATTTGAAGTGGAGAGTAGCTAATGGCTTTTCCAATAATTTTAGCGGCTATGCTACCAAGTGCTAGCGCTATTGGTTCCGCTGCTGGCGCTATTGGCGCTGCCGCTGCCGCAAACCCTCTCGCTGCTGCTGCTCTTGGTACAAGTTTAGTATCAGGTGGCGTTTCTGCAAGAGGCCAGTATATTTCCGGCAAGATTCAAGAGGAGCAGCTAGAGCGTCAGGCCGAGCAAGAGCGCATTGCCGCAGAGGGCCGTGAGCTACAGCGTCGTGAGGAATTAAACCGGGCACTGGCTGCAAGACAGATGGCTTTGGCTACTTCTGGTCTCGCTGGTGAAGGCACGCCTCAAAGTATCGCCCTCTCCGCTGCTGAAAAGATTGGTATGAGTGAGGGGCTAGAAACCTTGAGCAGTCAATTGAAACAAGCGCAACTTAAACGTGCGGCCAAAAATGCGCGGTTAACAGGCAAGATACAGGCAGCGTCTACGCTGTTGGACACTGGCGCAAATGCTCTTGGACTTATGAGCAGCCCTTCGCCGTCGCCTAAAGCGAAGCCTACGGGATACTTGCAGTTGAAACCGGGTGGTAGTTAATGGCTAAAGAAATAACATATTACGGTCAGCTACGCCCCACTGGAGTAGATAACTCTACTGCCAGACGGTTTGAGGCGTTGGCTGGACTAGCCGGTACGGTACAAGATGCCGCTTTTAGGTACGGTGCTGAAAAGGCCCAACGTGAAGGCGAGCGAGAAGGATTGACTGCGGGTCAGGCTGCGGCAGTAGAAGGTCAACCGCTAGAAAAGAGAGAGGGCTTACTGTCTGCCTTTTCTATCAAGGACAACGCTTACAACGATGCGCTGGAGTCTGCCTATCTCTCTCAGGTTTCTGTTGATGCTAAAAATGAAATAGCTAATGTTGTCGCTCAAGCGCCGAATGACACGCAGGCTTTTGACGCATTAGCCGCTAAAGCTAGGGCAGGAATACTAACCGGCGTAGACCAAAGATACGCGGATGTGATTGGCGGGACTTTAGATAACGCTATCAACACGGCAAGAACAAATGTCTTTGCTAAAGAGGTAGACAAGAACAGAAGCCTCGCAAAAGCGGCACGGGTTGATGCTGTTGAATTAAATATTAGAGAAGCGTCCAGCCTAGCTAGGTCTGGTGATCCCGTCCAGTCTGCAAACTCAGCACTTGAAGCGATTACTAATATTGACTCGCTAGTCAGCACTGGAGACTTAGACTTTGCTATTGGTGAGAAGCAGAAGCGAGCGATCACTATTGAGGTGGAGGGCCAGTCATTCCTGCACGACTTAGAGCAAAAAGCAGATTCCGAAGGGTTTGAGGCTGCATACGAGGCTCTAGCAGAGCTAGAAAGACCTAGTGAATTTACCCCTGATGAGTGGGAGAGGTTCACGTCTAGCGCGTCCTCCACCCTCTCAATGGCTGAAAAGGTTGAGAAGGCAGCACAAGCAACGGAGTTGGCGGATTCTGAGAGAGAGATAGGGCGTCAGGTTTCTGATCTACAGATTGCCGCCAAAAACAACTTGCGTCCCGCTCAGGATATTGTTGAGGACGCAAACGCTTTGTACAGTAACGGCGACATTACGCCTGCACAAAGAACATCAATAATTAATGCAACTATGTCTAGGACTCAGACCGAGATAAATGAGGCTGAATCGGTGACAAGAGTCAGTGCAAATTTAGCAGGTGATACTTCTGCCCTGCCTACGCAGAAAGATGTTGATGTGTATTACAATCAGAGCCAAGCCGCTTTTGATACATCTCCAGCTAAAACTGCAATGCAAGCGCAGTTTATTGGAACTACCCGTTTAGTCCCCACGACAGTAAAGCGGGAGGTTGAGTCTGCTTTGATGTCTCAAGATATAGACCGGATGACTGATGCTGTTGACCTTATTGATAGGGTTGATGAGATACCCGGAATGTTCGGTCAGCTAGTTACATCTAATCAGAGAGCACTCGCATCTACAGCTACGTCGTTATCTGAAGTTTTACCGGGGGATCAAGCTGTTATCCAAGCAATGAAGCTGACTGATCCAAGGAACACAGACCGAATTGAAGCGGCTAAAGAAGCGATCAAGGATGAAAAGTTCTCAGAAAAATACGCTTCGTGGACTGAAAGCGCTTTAGGTGATATGCCCGCTGTAAATGGCGCGAGGGCTATTCGGCAATACAAAGAGTTGTTCGAGACATATTTTGTCAACGGCATGTCAGAATCAGATGCTAGGACTCAAACGGAACGAGCAATGGTTGCCAACTGGGGCAAGTCTGAAGACTTCGGGTTTATGCAGTATCGCCCTGAAGACTTCTATGCTGTTAATGGTGAGACTTCATACATCAAAGACCAGCTAGTGAAAGACGTTAGGTCGCAGTTTGCATTCCCTGAGCCTATCGCTAGAGACGATATGTTTTTGATGTCCGATGACCGAACAGCTAGAACGGCGGCTACAGGCAAGCCCGAATACGTTGTTATGGTTAGGACGGCTGCTGGTGAGTTGGTCACACTACAAGATAGAGAGACAGGAGTTGTTTATTGGACTCCTGACCAAGACACAGAAATTAACAGGCAGAGAGGCGAGGCTAAGACTGCTTATGAGAAGGCTAGAGAAGCCAGCAGGCCCCTCTCCCCTGAGGAGTTAGCGTTAATATCAAGGTTCGGCCCAACGCCTGATTTTGCAATTTCTGATAACTCTAGCAAAGGGCAAGATAGGCCGGATATGTTTAGGGTTGATGGCTCAAGAAAATCTGCTACAGGATACTTAGGGCCAGTAGAGAATGTTGTGCAAGGCGGCACAATGACTGAGGTTTCTATTGATGTTCCTGTAAACGGCGTCGAAATGCAGATACCTACAATGGTTCCTACTCTCACCCCTGAAGAGATAAACGCTTTGGCAAATATGCAGCTTGAGGGAAATGCTAAAAACATTCCTCAAAGTATAAAAAGAAAAGCAATTGCTCATGCCAAAAAGCGCATATCCGAAGGTAAGAGCGTGTTCTATCAGGATGGTGAATAATGCCATTTAAGTCTGCACCAGAGGCGCAAGTGCCTATTGAGAAGTACATCCCATCTGATCCGCAGAGGGATGATCCATCGGCGGTTGATATTGCTGGGGCGCTTTGGCGCACTGAAAACACTCTAGGGTCTTTTCTAAACCAAGAGGAGGGGCTGCCAGATCAAGTTGATGATCGGTCATTCAATCCTTACGACTTCTTTACTGAAGAAGAAAAGTCGGACAAGCAGTTTGTCATTAATGCTGCCTTGGCTGATTCAGAAGACGAGATTAACGCTGTTCGCAGACAGCAAGCGAGAGAGCGCAAGGACAGGGAAACCATTGCCAACGGCGGGGCTATCTCCGTTGCTTTAGGTCTTGGCGTGGGATTTACCGATCCAGTCAACTTCATCCCTATCGGCGGCGCTGTTGCTAGGACGTACAAAACTGGCGGATCTGTTCTTAAGTCTGCGGCTGTCACAGGAAGCGTTACTGCTGCGTCTACGGCGGTACAAGAGGCGGCACTGCACTCTACCCAATTAGAAAGAACCTTTGGCGAATCGGCTGTAAACGTGGGAGCGGGTGCGTTTCTAGGCGGCGTTCTTGGTTTTGGCGTCGGTAAACTGGCTCAATACATAGATGACCGCCAGATCAAAGAGATAGCTAACTCTATGGAGCCTGAGCCTCGCATTCTTGCTGGCGAAGATTCTGTGATCCTGAGCACTCCGCCTGTTGATCCTTCTTTGATGCGTCAGTCGTTTATTGATGAGCTTCGGTTAGAGTTAACCCCTATTGCTGGTAACAAGCTGACAAGGGGAGACCGCAAAGAGTTACTAGCAGAGCGTCGTGCACTCAAGGAACAAATAAATAGAGTTGAGGTCGTTGTTGAGGCGGCCCCAAAGATACCGGGCGTACCAGCAAGAAAAGCAAAACAGCAAGCTATCCAGCAAGCTGAAGCCTTAGCTGGTCAAGAACGGCAGGCGATTCAAGACCGGCTAGATATAGTCAATGCCCGATTGAAAGATGATGATGTGGCGAAGGCCGCAGAGGGCAACCTTACACGACTAGAGCAAGGGATTGTTCCTAAAGAATATCAGTCTCGACTAGATGAGATCATTTTAGAGAATGAGCGAGCCACAGCTGCAACCACAGTGATAAGCCGAGAGGGTGAGCCTGACCAAGTAATTACCCAGACGCTTGAGGAGCTTCGTAACCCAGCGTATGTGGAAACTCCTAGCCTACAAAAGCAAGCGGCAGACGAGGGTATATCAGCCAATGATCTAAGTGTTGGTGCCGCCCAAGTCGCTAATGGTGAGGAAGTTAAGGGCAAGGTAGGCAAGTTTCTCGTGAAGGCGCTTTCATTTGATCCACTATCAAGAACTATAACTAGCGCAAATCCTATCACTAGGACACTTGCTAATCAGTTAGCTGAAAACCCGATAGCTATGGACAGGGGCGGGGTTACAGCAGTAGAGTCTCGCATCAAGATAAAAGATGGACGTTACAATACCGCCCTCGCTAATCACTTAGACCAGTTCAGAGCGTATAGAAAAGCTGGCGGAAAGCTGAACAGAGTAAAGTTCAACGAAGCTGTGGCAAGAGCTTTGCGTAACGATGCGTCTGACATTCCCGAGGCGCTAGAGTCTGCAAGGTCTTGGAGGTCAAACCTATACGATCCTCTAAAGAACGAGGCCATTGAAGTTGGACTGTTGCCCGAGGACGTTGATGTAGGCACAGCCGTTGCGTATTTGAACAGAAGGTGGAATAAAGAGAAGATCGTAGCTAATTATGATGAGTTTTTGTCTGTTGTTAGCAAGTGGCTAAAAGATCGGGATATTGAATTAAGAACCAAGAGGATTGAAGAAGGTGTACGACCCGAACGCAGAGGAGACGGAAGGCGACGCGATCAGGCACGAATCGTTGCGGCGACAGCGGATGAGATCGCAGGCAGAGAAACGCTCGAAGGCGCGCCTGTCAGAGAAGGGGCAACAGGCCCAGATGTCGGACTCAATACCGTTGCAGAACAATATGCAGCAGACAATGGGGTCAGCCTCACTCGACAAGCCGAATATGTAAGAGTAGACGAAGATAGGGCAAGAAGAATTGCCCAAGCCTTTGACGATATGGAGGACGCTCCTGCCGATCCTGTAGTCCAAGAGGCTTATAGGGATTTAGTTGAGCAAACGAGGGCGCAGTACGACGCGCTCATCAAGGCCGGTTACAGGTTCACGTTCTTTGATTCTAAGACAGACCCTTATGATGGCAACCCATACAACGCCATGCGTGATCTGCGTAATAACAAGCGGATGGCGGTCTACGGAACCTATGATGGTTATGGCACCCTTGAGGATTTTGCTGCCGACCTGAAAGATCCTAACAGGATAATGCTGCAAGATAGTGGTTTGCGTTGGGTTGACCAAGCTGGGAAAGAGCAGATTGTTACAAACAACGACTTGTTCCGCGCAGTGCATGATGCTTTTGGTCACGGTCTTGAGGGTGCAGGGTTTCGTGCTAGAGGCGAGGAGAATGCTTGGCAGGCCCACGCTAAATTATTCAAAGGCCCAGCACTAAGAGCTTTGACCACTGAGACAAGGGGCCAGAATAGTTGGCTCAACTACGGCCCGTTCGGAGCAAAGAATAGAACGGCAAAGCTAGAAGATACCGTTTTTGCAGATCAAAAGATGGGCTTGATGCCTGAGTTTACGCAACGCGAAGGGCGTGAGGGCATCCTTGATGAGATAGAGATTCTTGATGACATGGAGTACGAGGACATTGCTCGTCAGATTGCTCAAAGAATTAAAGGGTCTCCAGATGGCAGGCTTCCTTATGATTGGAAGATTGGCGAAGGTTCTAGCAACAACAAGCTAAACGGCACCCCGATGCGCGGCCCTCTCCGCTCTAGGACTTTTCAGATACCCGATAACATGGTTGAAGACTTCCTAGAGAACAACATCGAAGACTTAGGCCGGATCTATCTGCGTCAGATAGCCCCAGATATTGAGCTTAAAAGACAGTTTGATGATGTCGAGCTTACAGAGCAAATATCTCAGATTGAGCAGTGGTATAGCGATGCCATGAAGAAGGCTAAGACTCAGAGCCAAAAAGCAATTTTAGAGAAGGCTAAGAATAGCGATATTGAAGATATAGCAGGGATGCGGGATCGGATACGCGGCGTGTATGCGATGGAAGATCCTAACAGTTTAGCCCATAGAGCGGGGCGGGTATCCAGAAACCTAAACTACTTGAGACTTATGGGCGGTGTTGTTGCCTCATCGGTTCCTGATGTTGCCCGTATCTTTATGGCTGAAGGGATAGGCAAAACTTTTACTAAAGGCTTGGCCCCTCTCGCTAAGAATCTTAAAACCTTCCAAGTGTCTGCCGCTGAAGGTAAGCGATATGGCATAGGCGTTGATGCGTTGATGGGTGGTCGGTCGCAGATTATCTCTGATATTTCTGACTACACTAAGGGCGGCACAGCATTTGAGCGCGGGGTTCAATCGCTGACGGACAACTTTGGTCGAATCAACCTGATGGACTACTGGACTACTGCCGTCAAGCAACTCCATGTAGTGACTATGCAAAACTCTGTCATTGATGATTTGCTGAAAGGAAAGATCGACAAGAGGCTGTCCCGATTAGGTATTGATGACGGCAACGCTAATGCTATCGGTGAGCAGTTAAAGAAGTACGCAGAGAAGGTAGATGGCGTATGGCTTTCCAATGCTAGGAATTGGGACAACCCAGAGCTAGAACAGATTTGGGGCGCTGCACTTAGGAAAGAATCTGATCGAGTAATTGTTGTTCCGGGGCAAGAGAAGCCTTTGTTTATGTCTACACCAATGGGCAAGACGATCCTCCAGTTCCGCTCGTTTATGTTTGCATCAACGCAGCGTATGACGATAGCCGCGCTACAAGGACAAGATCACAATGCGTTAGGCGGTGTCTTGATGCTCACCACGCTAGGGATGATGTCCTACGCGTTCAAGCAAAAGGATGCGGGGAGGGAGATAACAGACGATCCAATCGGATTGATTATTGAAGGAATAGATAGATCGGCCGCATTAGGCGGTATAATGGAGATCAACAATACAATGGAGAAGGTTTCTTCCAATAACTTTGGATTAAGGCCGCTCCTTAATGCTGATTTACCCGCAGCCAGATTTGCTTCAAGAAGCATAGCGGATGGCCTCATGGGGCCAACATTTGGATCAGGAATCGACCTTGTTGCTAGAGTGACAAACGCAGGGTTGGGTGAGGATGATTGGACGGAATCAGACACAAGAGCGTTTCGGCGGCTCTTGCCCGGACAAAACTTGACATTTATTCGCAACGGACTCGATAAAGTCGAAGAAGAAATAGGTGATTTATGACGGTAACGAATACGACTGCTCGTAACCAATACACTGCTACAGCAGGGCAGACTATTTTTGCATACACGTTTGAGGTGTATAACAAGAATGACCTAGTTGTACTACAGAACGGTGCGACTCTATCAGAGGGAACTAACTACACTGTATCCGGTGTGGGGAGTGACTCGGGCGGGAACATCACGCTGACTTCTGGCGCTACTGCCGGTGACATTATTACTGTCTATCGTGACATGGCGCTAGAGCGTCTGACCGACTACCAGAACGCGGGTGACTTCCTAGCTGCAGAGGTTAATGAGGACTTCGATAGATTGTGGTTGGCTTCGCAGCAGAACGATACCGCTAATTTAAGAGCGGTACGCAAGCCTGTCGCTGACTTGGACTCTGTTAATGTCGAGCTACCCGCTGCTGCTGATCGAGCTAGTAAGTATCTATCCTTCGATACTGACGGTAGCGTCCTAGCTATAGCATCATCTTCTGGTGCTGCGGCTAATGCAGATAGTGTTACCTATCAGGCAACTGGCACTGGATCATCTAGCAGAACGGTCTCATCTAAACTGCAAGAGTCTTTGTCTGTGACGGACTTCGGCGCTAAAGGCGACGGCACCACCGATGATACTACAGCGTTACAGAACACGATTAACGCAGCGGAGCTTGTGAACGGATCGGTATATCTCCCTTCAGGCACATACAAGATTACCGCTGGATTGACTGTCGATCAGACCATAAGGATTTATGGCGAGTCTACCGAAGGCTCTATCATTGCAAACGAGACTAATGATGTTGTTGCTATCACGATTGATAGCGCAACCCGTGACGCTGATCGGTGCGTTTTAGAAAACTTTAGGATCAACCATAAAGCCGCTACCAAGTACGCCATCATCATAGGTAACGCTCCGTTTGCATATCTCCAAAACATTAGGATTGAGTGTACGTTAGAGGGTTATGGTGGGGTTTTATTTGGTGATGAGGTAACGCCTAACGCCTCAAAGGGCGCGTATCTATCGACCATGCGCCATTGCCGTGTATGGCGATTTACTAATACGGGTGTGCGAGTTAATTCAACTGGCTCTCTCTGGCACTTCGACCAATGCCATATGTCATCAGTGGAAGCTAACAGTGTTGCGCTGTTGATCTCAAAAGAAGGGGTTAGGGTTACCGGCGGTCAGTATGGATCTGGCGCTGGCGGCATACCTATCCATGCGTACAATTACGCGGGCACCGCTCCCGGCCCAACCATTGACGGCTGCGTGTTTGAAGATCCAGATGATGCTGGCGATTACGGTATTGTGGTTGACGGTGCTGGAGCTTTTGTCGGCACAAAGATTCAAAATATCGCTGCTAACTTCAGCCAAGTTGGAGGCACTTTAGTCAAGTTTGGTAACAGTGACTTTGGTGTTTTGGAAAATCCTAGAATCTATAACCCCACAGGGGGAGGCAAACTCGTTGAGTTCGCAGGCGGTGTGGCTAATGAGGTTCACTGTAACTATCTAGCAGCCACGGCTCCGTTTGATTACAGCGGCGGAACGCGCCCTCTAAAGTCGGTTACAGGCGTATCCGCTAGAACACAGATATCGAACATTACTACCCATGCGTCAGTGATTACCGAGATTGAAGGTGCTGTTACGGACATGCCTACGGACTTTGGGGCATCACACAATGGTACTGCGTGGAACTACTTTAACTTCAACCTGACTAATGACACGGCTACCAACTTTACCCCGCCTAGCACGATGGGGATTATTACGGTGATGAATGACGACGAGCCTTCAACATTCGGTACAGTGGCCTACGACACAAGTGTGCCTAGTACCGCGTTGCTTTCGGGTGGCGGGAACCTAGAAGTTTCTACTGGGGTATTGAGCGGCACAACCGGCAACAACAACAAGGTGACGGTATCGGCGGACTCTGCATCTGGCGGAAAGATTTACGTTGAAGCTCGAAAGGGTACAAGCCGCTTTACCATCTTGATTCAATCAACTGTTTACGAGGTCTAAATGAGCACAATTACACCGGGCGGTATTTTCGGATTAGATTACAACGAGGGGGTGTGGACTCCTGTTGTGGCAGACGCATCGAGTGGAGGCAACGAAGCGTCTCTCGGGTCGGCCTATGGTCATTACACTAAGATTGGAAACCGAGTAACGATCACGGGCGTTATCAATAATATCGACACCACAGGCCAAACTGGTGGCAATGATGTTTTTATAACAGGATTGCCGTATAAGGCTGCGAGCTTGACGGGAAGTGTTGTCTTTACAGGCTCCGCCCCCCGTATTACTCAATGCACATTTTCTGGTGAATACGTTACTCCGCACATGTTGGACGACACCGATTATGTGAGATTCCACGAAACTGTGTCCGCTGGTAACGGTGACTTCCTTACCATCTCAGACCTAACCTCTGGAACGTCTGATATTAACTTCCAACTTTCTTACATAGCATAACGGAGACTTAGCCATGTCTGGTGTAGTTACAAAAAGCATTACCGCTGAAAACACATTCAGCGATGCAATCAAGGTACAGGGTTACTTTAACCTTTCAATCTCTGGGATCGCTGGCGGCACTACCGTCACGGTACAAAAGCAGTCTGGTGTTGACGGCACCAGCTGGACGAATGTTGATACGTTCACGGTGGATACTGAGACAAATGGTTTTGAAGCTGAACGGCAAAATTATAGAGTGGGAGTGGAGACAGGCAACTTCGGCTCTGGCACTTGCAAGGTACGTATTGGCTGCAAATGGATTGACTACCTCTCGTCATGAGCGACAGCCTACTCACTAGGATAGGGGTGTCTGGGTACAACAAGCCCAAGAGGACACCCAAGCATCCCACCAAATCACACGTTGTTGTGGCTAAAGAGGGTGACAAGGTAAAGACCATACGCTTTGGTCAGCAGGGTGTGAGCGGCTCCTCTCCCAGTGAGGGTGAGTCAGAGGCGGCAAAGGCGCGGCGTAAGTCGTTCAAGGCGCGTCATGCTAGGAATATCCGCAAGGGTAAGATGTCTGCGGCATTTTGGGCCGATAAGGTGAAGTGGTGAGCAGAGTAAACGAAGCTGGAAACTACACGAAGCCAACGATGCGGAAGAATTTGTTTGACCGCATCAAGGCTGGTGGTAAAGGCGGTAGTCCGGGGCAGTGGTCGGCGCGTAAGGCGCAGATGTTAGCTCGGGAATACAAAGCCAAGGGTGGAGGATATCGAGATTAGAAAGTCGCAGAAGTCCCTGCTGGATTGGGGCAAACAGAATTGGCGCACTAAGTCTGGCAAGCCATCGACTCAAGGGTCAGAGGCTACCGGCGAGCGGTATCTACCCGAAGCTGCGATCAAGAAGCTGACGGCTGCTGAGTACGCTAGGACTACCAAGGCCAAGAGAAAGGCTATGAAGAAGGGTGAGCAGTACGCCTCACAACCGAAAGATGTAGCGAGAAAAACTAGGAGATTTACCTAATGGCTTACGGTTCAATGAGAAAGCCCAAGAAGGGTTTGTACGACAACATGATGAAGAAGCGCAAGGTCAAGAAGGTCAAGGCGTATACATCGTAATGGATATGAATACAGCCTTCGACGTAGTTCTTGGTGGGCTGATGTTACTAGCGGGTTTCTTTATGAAGATATTTTGGGACATGCTACAAAGCACGCGCAGAGAGCTATACGACATGGAGCGTAGATCGACCGAGACGTATGTGCGCCGGGATGATTACCGCGTCGACATGGACGAGTTGCGAGATATGTTTACTCGGATCATGGATAAGCTGGATCAGAAGGTGGATAAGTGAGTATATTGTCCAGCGTCATTGGGCCGGTTGCCGACTTGGGTAGGACGTGGCTGGAGGGTAAGGTAGCCAAGACCAAAGCCAAGGCTGAGGCTGAAGCTGCGGTTATGATTAACCAATCCAAGAGCGCGGCTGATTGGGAAACTGCTATGGCTAGGGCTAGTAACACTAGCTGGAAAGACGAGTGGATCACCATTTTGTTTTCCATCCCATTGGTTCTGGCGTTTGTCCCATCTGCGG
>Ga0098049_1000934_pt1 | contig 11379 bp, 10 predicted proteins | sample 13BtaG_FD_92582 | JGI IMG/M metagenome (GOLD analysis project Ga0098049, IMG submission 92582) | Marine viral communities from the Subarctic Pacific Ocean - 13B_ETSP_OMZ_AT15268_CsCl metaG | ecosystem: Environmental > Aquatic > Marine > Oceanic | place: Subarctic Pacific Ocean | collected...
ACACTTTTTAGGCCATAACTTTATAAAACCTCTGCCTCTGCACCAAGACTGGTTGAACTTTTTAGCCTATAGAGTATTGATAGGTTTAATGTTATAGGCTATTGATTCTATTAGACTGTGAGGCTTTTAAGTGATTAAACTTCAAAGACTCCAAAGCCTTTCTAGCCTAGTAAACTACCACCACCACTATCGCTTGATAGGCTTTTGAGACTTGATAGGCTTTTAAGACTTGATAGGCTTTTAAGTATTGATTTGAAGACTGGAAGACTTTAGAGACTGGAAGACTTTAGAGGGGGCAGGTGGCCATGGGGGTCCCCCTATATATATATGCATGATCATACATTTTGAGGAGATATAGGCTGTACACCAGATAGCGCCACGGCTCTTTAAAGCCTTTAAAGGGCGGCTGTAGACTGGGGAGGGTGGTACAGGCTATATAGCTAGAAACCCCGGAGGGCTTAAAAGATAGTATAACGTGATATTCGGGTTTTGTCAAGAACTTTCTTTACTTATTACCCATTATGTGAACTCCATCACACTTTAAAGACTAATATAACTTGACAACATGCCGATATCGCAGTATAATAGACACCATGAATACAGAAAAGCAATTAACCACACAACAGCAGACCTTCTTGGATAACTTAATGTCCAGCGGAGGAGATGCGCGTCTAGCCGCAGAGATAGCGGGTTATGCCAAAGGCTCTCATTACTCTGTAGTCAAGGCGCTTAAAACCGAGATACTTGACCTAGCCGAAGGGATCATGGCGCAGAACGCCCCTAAAGCCGCTCTAAAGGTCGTAGACATCATGGATAGTGCTGACCCTATACCACAGGCTAACATCCGTCTACAGGCCGCACAGAGCGTTTTAGACCGTGTAGGCTTAGGCAAGACAGACAGACTCGATGTAAATGTTAATTCAGGCGGTGGTTTATTTATACTTCCGGCCAAAAAAGAAACAGTTATCGAAGGAGAGTGTATTGAATCAACAACAGCGCAGACGACGGAGCAGTAGTACTATTCCTTTTGGTTATAGTATAGACGAAGATAACCCTGAATTTTTGATAGAGGTCCCTTCAGAGCAAGAAGCTCTTTTAAAGGTAGTACCCATGATCAAGGATAGATCTTTAAGTCTCCGCGAAGGTGCCTTGTGGTTAACTCATACAACTGGTCGTTATCTGTCACACATGGGCTTAAAGAAAATAACTGCTAAGATGCCATGAACGATTGGGACATTAACCCCGACAAGTACCTCAAAGACTCCGAAGGTAACTTTGTCTTAAAGAAGGATGGGACTCCAAAGCGCAAAGCAGGAAGAGCCAAAGGTTCAAAAGGAAGAGGTTATACATACCACTCCCAGACTAAAGCAAAGATGGAAGCTAAACGCGCAATACGTCAGCGCGAGAGCCGCCTCAAGAAAGCAGAGGCAAAGGTAGCTAACTACCGGAATACGCTTAACACAAGCAAAGAAGCACTACGGAAGATAGAAGGTAAGTCTAAATCAAACGTAATAGACTCCGAGACTTTAGAGTCTTTGCCGAAACCCGTAGCCACTGAAGTCTCCGAAGAGGTTATCTTCAAAGCTAACGAAGGGCCTCAAGAGGACTTCTTAGCGGCAGGCGAGACGGACGTACTGTACGGTGGAGCGGCTGGTGGTGGTAAGTCATACGCCATGCTCGTAGACCCGCTTAGATACGCGCACAGGAAGGCTCATAGGGCTTTGATACTTAGGCGGACAATGCCGGAGCTACGCGAGATAATCGACAAGAGCCGCGAGTTATATCCAAAGGCTTTCCCCGGCGCAAAGTACCGCGAAGTCGAAAAGCTCTGGAACTTTCCGAGCGGTGCTAAAGTAGAGTTCGGGTTCTTGGAGAAAGATGCAGACGTTTATCGTTACCAAGGACAGGCATACAGTTGGATAGGGTTTGATGAAATCCAGCACTTGCCGACAGAGTTTGCTTGGAACTATATGGCTTCGAGGCTTCGTACTACAGATCCTGAGATCGTCGAATGCCTAAGAGCAACAGCTAACCCCGGTGGTGCGGGAGCGGCTTGGGTCTACAAGAGGTACATAGATCCTTCGCCGTCTAACGAGACCTTTAGGGGGTCAGACGGATTAACGCGAAAGTTTATACCGGCTCGATTAAAAGATAACCCGTATCTGGCAAAAGATGGTCGATACGAACAAATGCTAAAGTCTTTGCCGCCTACGTTGCGTCAACAGCTTTTAGAAGGGAACTGGGATGTCTCTGAAGGTGCGGCATTCACAGAGTTTGATCCAGTGATCCATACTATAACGCCTTTTGAAATACCTCTTCATTGGGAGCGCGTTAAAGGAATAGATTATGGTTATGCTTCTGAAAGCGCTTGTGTATGGGGCGCAGTAGACCCTGAAGATGGTACACTGATTATTTATAGAGAGTTGTACAGAAAAGGGCTACTAGGGACAGACTTAGCCGAGATATTAACTAACATGGAGCTAGAAGACCCTATAGGCGTAGCTGGCGTGTTAGATACAGCATGTTGGAACCGCACAGGAATGACAGGACCGACAGTAGGAGAAACATTGCTCAAGGCAGGACATAAATTACGTCGAGCAGATAAAAACAGAAAACAAGGAAAAATTCAAGTCCACGAATACTTGAAGCTTTCACAAAGCGGTAGGCCACGATTACAAATATTTAATACATGCCCGAACCTGATACGTGAGCTTCAAAGTATTCCTCTGGACAAACGAGACCCGGAAGACGTAGATACACACGCGCCCGACCATGCTTACGACGCACTAAGGTACTTGATCATGTCAAGACCTAGAATTCAAGATACGTTTAGCAGAATGAGGGATTTGCATCGCGAAACAATTTATCAGCCGTCTGACTCAACCTTTGGATATTGATTATTATATGAACGAAGAAAACGACGAAGGATTAATGGCAACAGCCGACGAACTATACTTTGCCCCCGTTGAGGGCGAAAGCGGTATGGATCTCGACCTAGAAGACCCCATCAAGCTAAAGTTCGTAGGGTTAATTGAAGATCGTTTCTACGAAGCCTCCGAAGCTCGAAGACCGGACGAGGCTAGATGGCTTCGCGCCTACCACAACTTCAGAGGGCTTTATGGCTCAGGTGTTCGTTTCCGCGAATCAGAAAAGTCCCGCGTGTTTGTTAAAGTCACAAAAACTAAAGTATTAGCGGCCTTCGGACAGTTAATAGACGTTATGTTTGGCACGGGTCAATTCCCAATAGGAATCAAAAACACAAGAGTCCCTGAAGGAGCGCCTAGCGTGGCTCATATGGACGTTTCTCCCGGCATAGAGTCTACCCCCTCAGAGCCTAAAGAAAGTCCGGTAGAAGACATTACAAGCCCATATGACGTAGGTTATGCCGGAGACGGTAAAGTTCTTAGACCCGGCGCTACGTTTTCAGACGGTAAATCTGTCCTAGAAGAAGAATTAAAGAATGTAGATCTCACCCCCGGTCCTAGTACTAATCCTCAAGTTCCAGAAGTGCAACCTGCAAAGGACGCTTCCAGACAAATGCAGAAGCTAATCCATGACCAAATCGAAGAGTCAAATGGTTCTTCTGAACTACGTAATGCTTTGTTTGAAGCGGCACTGTTTGGAACCGGGGTTGTCAAAGGGCCGTTCAATTATAATAAACTTTTGAATCGTTGGACAACCGATGAAGACACCGGCGAAAGAGTTTATGATCCTATAAGTGTTAGAGTTCCGCGTATTGAGTTTGTTAGTTGTTGGGACTTCTTTCCTGACCCTAATGCAACAAGCATTGAGAACTGTGAGTATGCTTTTCATAGGCACAAAATGAATCGCTCGCAACTACGGTCGCTAATAAACTTACCGCACTTTAACAAGGACGCTATCCGAGAATGCCTTCAGATGGGTCCAAACTACGAAGAAAAAGATTACGAGCAAGCCCTTCGAGATGATCGAAGTCTTAGCGAAGTAAATCAAACTCTATTTGAAGTTGTAGAATACTGGGGTGTCATGGATGCAGAGTACGCCCGTGAAGCTGGAATGGAACTCCCCGACGAGGTAGATGATTTAGATGAAGTTCAGGTTAATGCGTGGATTAGCAACGGTAAGCTTTTACGTGGGGTTGTCAATCCTTTTACCCCCTACCGGCTCCCTTACAACGCATTTCCTTATGAGCGTAATCCTTATTCTTTCTTTGGTATTGGAGTTGCTGAAAATATGGACGACTCCCAGCAAATAATGAATGGTCACGCTAGGATGGCTATAGATAATCTAGCGCTTTCAGGCTCTTTAGTCTTTGACGTTGATGAATCGGCTTTAGTCGGTGGACAATCAATGGAGGTTTATCCGGGCAAAGTGTTTAGACGCCAAGCCGGTATGCAAGGCCAAGCTATCCACGGCGTTAAGTTCCCGAACACATCCCAAGAAAACATGATGATGTTTGACAAGTTCCGACAGCTTGCCGACGAACAAACAGGAATACCTAGTTATTCTCACGGGCAAACAGGCGTCCAGAGTATGACACGTACAGCGTCAGGCATGTCGATGCTATTAGGCGCGGCATCTTTGAATATTAAAACAGTTGTCAAGAACATTGACGACTTCCTGCTAAAGCCTCTAGGTCAGTCATATTTCCAATGGAACATGCAGTTCTTTGAAGGCGAGTTAGAAGTCGAAGGCGACCTAGAAGTTGTAGCTATGGGCACAAACAGCCTTATGCAAAAAGAAGTACGCAGTCAGCGGTTAACCATGTTCTTACAGACTGCTCAGAACCCAGCCATTGCCCCGTTCGTTAAGATATCTAAGATCGTTAGTGAGCTTGCGTATAGCCTTGATCTTGATCCCGACGAAATACTTAACGACCCTGAAGAAGCGGCGATGATGGCACAGATTATAGGAGCACAAAATGCTAACCAAAACACTGGCGGCGAAGCTGGCCCCACTAACGAACAACCCGGAACTATGGGTCCCGCTGGAGGAACACCTGAACAACCTACGGACCTTGGAAGTACAGGCACTGGTGACGGCACAATCGGAACAGGAAATGTACCGCAGGCAGGGGAAAGTGAGTTCTCTGGATAATCTATTGACTTTGAAGTCGCAAGTAATTGAAGCTAAACGTAGGATTGAGGAAAAATAAAATGAAGAGTATGAAAATTAAATACAACGAAGGCGGTTCTTTATTAGGTTCCTCTCCTGTAGATACTTACCCTAACATCTCCCCCGAAGAAGAAGCAGAGTTAGAAAAGACACAGCTTCCAGACTCCGAAATGGAAAAAGAATACTTAGATTACGTCCTTGACGAATCTTTAGAGCAAGACGAGCAAGAATACTTAATGAACGCTCTTGAAGGCGACGAGCGTTTAAGTGGCATCTTTGATAAGATCATGGATGTTGCCGGAGAATTCTCAGGTAGCGGAGCCGTAGAAGGTCCCGGTACTGGAGTATCAGATTCGATTCCCGCAAGGTTATCGGACGGTGAATTTGTTTTCACCAAAAAAGCGACTGATCAATTAGGCGCAGACAAGCTTCAGGCTATGATGGATGATGCTGAACGCGCTTATGATGGCGGTCTAATGAAAAAAGCATTTGGCGGTATCATAGACGACCCTGTTGACGATAGAGACAGGAATGGTATGTATATGGACGAAGAGAATGACATTAACAAACAAATGATCAATTCTAATCGTATGCCAAGTGTTCGATAACAATAAGGCCACTCTGAAGTATAGACCCCTTATTATTTTTTTAACCTAGAGGCCACCTTGAAGTATCAAGACCCTGTATTGTAACGCGAACAGTACAGCCACCTTGAAAGACTAGCAAGCCCCAAAAGGAGTGTGATTAAGATGTCAAACGAAGTTGAACAACAAGCAGTAGAACCAGAAGCTAATCCTTATAACGCGAAGAAGTCATGGCATACGCCTGACGCACCTTCTCAAGGAAGTGCTGACGGATTATTCTTTGAAGAACCTAAGAAGCAGGCTACCCCCGAAAAGGCCCCTGAGACTAAAGAGACTTCAGACGATAGTAAGTATAAAAAGCGTTACGACGATTTAAAGCGTCACTACGATCAAAAGGTCAACACCTTTAAGCAAGAGCGTCAAGAGTTAGAAGCGCAGTTAGCGAGTTATCAGCCAACATACACGCCGCCTAAAACCCCTGAAGAGCTTGAAGCCTTTAAGGAACAGAACCCTGATCTTTTTGATGTAGTTGAAACTGTAAGTCATCAGCGTAGCGAAGAGAAATTTGAAGAGCTTCAAAAGAAGTTAGCTACTTACGAAGAGCGGGAGAAAGCGGCGACGCGACAAGAAAATCTTGAAACGCTTAAAGCTAAACATCCTGACGTTGATGATATCGTAGGCAGTGATACTTTTAAGGAGTGGGCCGACGAACAGCCTAAAGAAGTTTATAGGTGGGTTTATGAGAACCCTGACAATGTTCAACTGGCTATCAAAGCTCTCGATTTATACAAGCTAGAAAAGGGTATTTCTACTACTAATGCTCAAAAGCGTAAGCCATCAAAATCGCAAAACCCAGACTCTAAAGCCGCTGATTTGGTTTCGACTCGAACCACTCAGATAAACACTAAAGAGCCTAAAGTCTGGTCTCAACGGGAAATTTCTAAACTGTCGATGGCTGAATATGATAAATACGAAAGTGAAATTGATCAAGCAGTCATGGAAGGCAGAATAGTTCCATAATTTAAAATGTCTTTTTAGGAGCAACACAACATGGCTTATAATGTATCTGATTCAAAATTTGAACAATCCACACCCGGTAACGGTAACTTCGCAAGCGACGGTGCAGGTCAAACTAACCAGTTTTTCTTGCCAGCAGTCTTTTCTAAGAAAGTTCTTAACTTTTTCCGAAAAGCCTCTGTAGCCGAAGCTATCACTAATACTGACTACGCTGGTGAAATCGCGGCTTTCGGTGATTCTGTAAAGATCATCAAAGAGCCTGAGATCACTGTATATCAGTACGAGCGAGGCGCTGACGTTACTCAAACTAAACTTACTGACGTTGAAACTACTCTGATTGTTGACGTAGCTAACGCATTTAAGTTTAAAGTAGACGACATCGAAACTTCTATGTCTCACGTTAACTTTAAAGAAGCCGCATCTTCTTCAGCCGCTTACGCTATCCGCGATGCGTTTGACCAAGGTGTTATCGCTAAGATGTTTGCAGGCGTATCTGCTTCTGCACCTAACCACATCCTTGGTGCTGACAGTGATACTAACCTTGCCGCTGGCGTATATGACGGCTCAGGTGCTGTTGATATCACTGGCGCTACTGATCCTCTTGATCTGATGGCTCACATGGCGCGTCTTCTTGACGAGCAAAATGTTCCAGAAGAAGGTCGATGGTTCTTGGCTCCCCCAGCGTTTTACGAGCAGTTGTCTCAGTCTAGCTCTAAGTTGATGTCCGTAGACTTCAATGCTGGACAAGGCTCTATCCGTAACGGTTTGGTGTCTTCTGGCAAGTTGCGTGGTTTCGATATGTACAAGTCTAATAACGTACCTGCCACTTCTACAGCGGCTGGACAGGTTATTTGTGGACACATCAGTTCTACAGCTACTGCTCAGACTATCACTAGCACTGAAGTTCTACGTGATCCAGACAGCTTCGGCGATATCTGCCGTGGTCTGCACGTTTATGGTGCTAAAGTATTGCGTCCTGATGCACTTGTATCAGCGTTCTACGAAGTAGACTAAGCAAAACCAAGTGAGATTGAGGGGCGTAAAAACCCCTCATATCTTTTAAAAAAAAGGGAACTATAAAGACTTTGGAGGGCTAGAGAGATATGCCACAGATAGGAAACGCTTCTCAGCGCGTAAAACTCCGCAACAATAAAAATGGCAGGATATGGGGCGACACAGGAAGTTTCTATGCTCCAGAAAATAAAAAGAAATACGACGACAACTACGACAGAATTTTTAATAAAAACAAACCCACAAAGGCTAAAGACTAATGGCAACGACTTATTTAGATTTAACTAACGAGTTACTGCGAGAGCTTAACGAAGTTACTTTAACCTCTGGAACCTTTGGAGGTGCCGTAGGCGTACAGCAACACGTTAAAGATTCTATTAATCGTGCTTACTTTGATATTGTTACTCAAGAACCTCAATGGCCCTTTTTGTCCGTAGGTGAGAGTGGCGACGTAGATCCTATGTACGGTAACGTGTACGTAGAGACAACTCCCGGAACCCGCTTTTATGAGTTAAAGCCTTCTAGCTCTAATATTACTGAAGACTATGGTTCTATTGACTGGGACAACTTTTATATTACTACTGTGGGTGTTGCAGGCGAAACAGCCCCTTACGACTCACAGAACCTTAGATTTATGACAACCGAAGCGTGGAAAGATTATCGGCGCGTTTCTGAGAACCTTGATGACGCAGACTCTCAGCAGTACGGAATGCCGCGCTCAGTTATACGAAGCCCAGACTCGCGTAAGTTTGGACTAAGCCCTATCCCCGACAAAGTATACCGCGTATGGTTCTTTGCGTGGAGCCTGCCTACTAAGCTAGTTAACTCTACAGACTCTGTAGTCTTTCCTGAAATGTATACGTCAGTGCTGTTAGCTAAAGCGCGGTACTATATTTGGCAGTTTAAGGATAACCCTCAAGCGGCGGCATTTGCTCTTGATGATTATAAAAAAGGTATGCGTAGTATGCGCTCTAATCTTTTAGAGCCTACGCCTTCTTATATTAAAGACGACAGAGTGAGATTCGTTTAATATGGCCGCTTCACAGCCTTTTGGCGTTTCGTGCAAAGGCGGGTTAAATACTAACCTTAACCAGCTTGAAATGCTTAGTCAGCCCGGATTAGCTACAAAGCTTATAAACTTTGAAGTAGATCCCGATGGCGGCTATCGGCGAATCAATGGCTATACGGCTTTCGGAACTACAAGACCTAACTCAAGCAACAAAATTTTAGGCTTGCAGGTTTATGCAGATGGTTTGGTTGTTTGTTCAGGAGACGGTATTTTCTTTAGTGTTGATGGCGTCAGTTGGCTACCGATTAACCGAAGCAGTGTACATGCGAGTGGCGACGATTATGCGACTTTTGCCGGGCGCTCGTTGTTAGCTCGAACAAACCAAAAACAAACCTCTTTTGAGATTTACGAAGGCAACACAGACTACGGCCAATTAGTTATATGTGATGGCGTTAACAAGCCTTATTACTTTCACATGGAAGGTACAGGTGCTCTAAACTCTAGGACGTTCTTTGCGTCAGAGATCACGGTCAACAGCACAGAAGCTCCTTTAGTTTGTGCGGTCCATGATCATCACTTAGTAGTCTCTGGAACTTCAGAGAACTCTAACGTAATTTATTACAGCCACAACTTTGAGCCGGATAACTTTTCAGGCGCAGGAGCCGGAAGTATTGCACTGAGCGATCAAGTAATAGGGCTTAAAAGCTTCCGAGATGATTTAATTATTTTCTGCCGCAACAGCATTCATAAGCTTGTTAATATTAATGACTCAAACAACATCGCGGTTGTCCCGGTTACACAGAACGTAGGGTGCCTAAGTTCGCACAGTATTCAAGAGATTGGCGGCGACTTAGTGTTTTTAAGTCCTGACGGTATTCGATCTGTTGCAGGAACCTCAAGAATCGGCGACGTTGAGCTAGGCTCCGTTAGCCGTCAAATACAATCAATTATTTCAAGCATTGCGGTTTCTATCAATACTTATACAATTAGCAGTGCTATTCTGAGAAGCAAGTCACAGTATAGGCTCTTTTATAGTAAAGACGCCGATAACCCTAAAGCCTCTAAAGGCATTATAGGCACTTTAACTGCTAACGGCTTTGAGTGGTCAGAGACTCAAGGCATTCAGGCGACGGGTTTTACTACGGGCTTCAACTCAGATAACATTGAAAAAGAATATCACGGCGATAGTGACGGCTATATTTATAACCACGACACAGGAAATGGTTTTATAGAGAACGGTACAGCTTTTGATATTGATGCTCAGTACCAGACACCTAACTATGATTTTGGAGATATAGGAACTAGAAAGACTTTACAGTATGTTAAAGTCTCGATCACCCCCGAAGGCGAAGTACAACCACAGCTTAGAGTCCGTTATGACTATGAGGACACTTCTATTCCTCAGCCTTCGGATTATATTCTTGATGAAGTCCCATTACCCGCTACGTTTGGCACTTCTGTATTTGGAACAGCTATTTTTGGAGCAAGTAATGATCCGATGCTCCGACAGGCTGTACAGGGTAGCGGCTCTGTATGCTCGTTTAGAGTTAGAAGCTCGGATCAAAAAGCCCCTTATGCCATTAATGGCCTATATATTAATTACGTCCCTTCAGGTAGGAGATAACCCAAATGGCTGGAACAAGCTATACTAGACAGAGTACTTTTAGCGATGGCGATACAATCACTGCGCTTTTATTCAATGCCGAATATAACCAATTATTGACTGCGTTTTCTTATGCTTCGACAGGCACCACAGGACATAGACACGACGGTTCCGCAGGCGAAGGCGGCAACATATATCGCATAGGCGACCAAGACTTTAAAAATAAAATTGAAGCGGATAGTGTAGGCAATCGCTGGACAGTCAGTGTTGAAGTAGGCGGTACAGCCACAGAACGAGTACACATAGATGTTGACGGTTTAGATGTTACAGGAAACATAAATGTATCCGGCACAGTAGATGGCCGTGATATAGCCGCTGACGGTACTAAGCTTGATGGCATTGAAGCGGGATCTACGGGCGATCAAACAGCCACAGAGATACGCGCTTTAGTTGAATCTGCTACAGACTCTAATGTCTTTACAGACGCAGATCACAGCAAGTTAAATGGCATTGAAGCCTCGGCAGATGTTACAGATACAGCGAACGTCACAGCCGCCGGCGCACTAATGGATAGTGAATTAACCTCTATTGCGTCTATTAAGGCTTTAAATCAAGGTGTTGCTACTACTGACGCTCCGACCTTTGCAGGTCTTACGAGCACTGGTGATATTTCTTTAGGTGATAATGACAAGATCAAACTAGGCACTTCTGACGATCTTCAAATCTATCATGATGGGTCAAATTCGTTTATTACTGAAAACGGGACGGGTAATTTAAGACTAAGTGCTAACAACCTACTGCTTCGCAGTGACGATTCTTACATTCAGTCTGAGGACGGTTCGGTAAATACTGCTAGATTCAATTCTACTACAGGGGTCGTATTGTATAGAGCAGGTGACCAAAAGCTCTCCACGACCTCCACAGGCATTGACGTATCGGGCACTGTGTCCGCTGATGGTTTGCACGTCGACAACCCCAACGCAACAGTCCAGTCCAGTACCACTACCTCTCTAAACCTCGTAGGCGGTGATGGGAACTCTAAAAACATCTTTTTTAAAAAT
>Ga0098049_1000937_pt1 | contig 11339 bp, 12 predicted proteins | sample 13BtaG_FD_92582 | JGI IMG/M metagenome (GOLD analysis project Ga0098049, IMG submission 92582) | Marine viral communities from the Subarctic Pacific Ocean - 13B_ETSP_OMZ_AT15268_CsCl metaG | ecosystem: Environmental > Aquatic > Marine > Oceanic | place: Subarctic Pacific Ocean | collected...
ATCAGTATAAATCCAATATTCGTTCCAATGAGTTGAAGATGAATTATTACCTGATTTTGGTGTTACTACACCATCCCATAAATCAAATAGTTTTAATGATTTTAAATCATCCCAATTTGGTTGTTGGTTAGTAAACTCTCTACTATCTATACCAACTCTATATCTTTTGTTTGTAGAATCATAATCATAAACCACACACCATTCCACATTCCCACCAGCTGTTGTTGCTTTCTTACCATCACTCATCTTAACCAAATTTAGATAATCAGTTATATCTTTACTTCCATCATCATCTAAATAATATTTTGAATTCATTGTAGAAGTATTGTAATATGTTGAACCATCTTGTTCATTTGATGCATCATAATACACACCAAATCTATATTGTTCTGGTGCTAATTGAGAATGGAATTCTAAATCTAAATCAACTTCGGGTTCTGTTGTAGTAGTTGTTCCACCACTTGGGTCTATGTTTGTCCAAGTTCCAAACTGATGATTGGAACTTATCCAATTATAATTTGGTGAACTTGAATTTGCTGGTAGTGAATAACCAAAATAATAATAATCTCCTCCACCAACTTCTTGATATCTAAACTCAAATTCATACCATTTAGTTTTATCTAAAGCTGCAGTTCCATATACATAAGAACAACATCCATATTGGTAGGTCATATATTGCCAAGTAGTAGTTCCTACTTCTCTATATCGAGTTTCAGAAGAATCATCAGCATAAGTTCTAATATTATAAGTTCCACTTTTATTTGGTTTGAACCAACCCGAAAAAACTACCGCAACATAACTACTATTCCACCTTGGTGGATATCCACCCGCTAAACCAGTTGAACCATATGGTGATACCTCTCCACTATGAGTTAGTGTTGTACCTGGTTGGTTTGTATCAACCATTGCATCAAACTCAGCAGTTGAACTCGCTCCACCACTATACGATACTCCATTGTAAGTTGAACCTGAACCATTTCCATAGTGAGTTTTATAGGATTTATAATTTATATATCCTTCCCCACTTTGTCCAAATACTAATGTTGGTAAAAGTAACAATATGTAAAGAAGTTTCTTCATTTACTTTTTATCTGGATTATCTATTCTGAAATATATTGAACCACCAACATAAGGTCTTAATCTTCCTACATTAGTATCTACATCTAACAAATCATTTCTAAACCCAACATCTAAACTAAACATTTTATCTTTAGGTGTTTTGTGTATTAACTTTATATTTGCTCCACTAAAGTAGTTTTCTAAATCATATTGATACCCAAATCCTAAGAACCATTTAGGTTCTACAACAGGCACATTAACAAACCTATCAACGGGTTTATCAACATAAACTTTTTTGATTATGGGTACTTGTGTTTCAACAATGACCTCTTTTATCACCTCTACATTTACAGTATCTCTTTCGATTTTCGTAATGTATTTTGGAACATATATTTTTTCTTCTATGATTTTATCTACATAGATAGTATCAGTTACTATTACTTCTTTTACTACTTCAACGTATTCTATCTTAGCTGGTCTTTGGTATTGAGTTAAATACCCAATCAACCAAAACCCTATTATTAACAAACAAAGAAGCCATACGGAAATTTCTATTTTTTTATTCATAATTAAAATGGTATTTTAGAACCTATCATAAATGAATTCATTATTGGAACAAATTCATTTGTACTGTATATAACTGTCCATCCAATATTAAACGAAAAACTATTCGTTAATTGTATTGTGAAAGGATTTGCTAATATAACCATTAAATCTTTATTGATTGTAGAAAAATCTACAATATCATTTTGCTGCATCTGAGTATAAGATAAAGGTGAACTAACACCAACCAATGCAGGTGTGTACATAATTCTATCAGTTATCTGAACAACATTAGAATAAACAATGTTATATCCTAACATCCAAGACTTAGGAAGGTCTCCACCTAATTGGTCTTTACCCATCATATAAGAATAGTTAATTCCTAAACCAATTGTTCCCCATTTACCTAATGGTTTCATTCTACTTGCTGATGCTGAAAAAGCATTCATCTTATAGTTTCTCATATATGAAACCGAAACACCATCTACCCAACTTACTTCGTAATTATCATTTAATGTTACACCCGATGTATTAAGTGAAAGGTTTGCTTGTTTTAAGTTATCATATATCATAAGGTTAGCACCATAACTTCTATCACCATAGATAGAACTCATAGATGCACCTACATTAAGAACTGTATTATAATCCAACGTTAATGCTTGTTGTTGAAGTAAATCAGCCTTCAATTGTATAGGCATAAACTTCTTCTCTTTTTCTTCTTCTTCCTCCTCCTCTTCATCATCTAGCTCATCTTCAGACTCCTCTTCCTCCTCAGACTCTTCTTCAGATTCCTCTTCACTCTCTTCTTCTGATTCTTCCTCACTCTCTTCTGATTCTTCTTCTTTACTTTCTTCCTCCGATTCCTCTGATGATTCTTCTTCTTTACTTTCTTCTTCCTTTGATTCTTCTTCTTTACTTTCTTCGGTCTTTTCTTCTTCTTTATTCTCCTCACTACTACCTTCACCTTCACCTTCACCTTCACCAGAACCATCTCCATCACCACTACCTTCATCACCATCGCCAGAGCCGGAATCACCATCACCATCTCCACTACCTTCATCTCCTCCAGAGCCATCTCCACCAGAGTTTCCATCATCACCACCAGAGCCATCACCTCCTGAATCCCCACCACTATCACCACCACTATCAGAACCACTACCTCCGCTATCACCACCAGAGTCTCCTCCGTTACCACCTGAATCAGAACCACTTCCATTTCCACCACTATCGGAACCACCCGATGAACCACTACCATCAGAACCCCCACTACTACCACTACCATCAGAACCACCAGATGAATTTCCAGAATTTCCAGAAGATGAACTACTTCCTGATGAAGTGTTGTTAGTTGAGGTGTTAGTTGTACTCGTTGAGTTCGTAGCGTTGTTAGCTGCGTTCTGAGCGTTGGTAGTTTGTGTTTGTGTGGATGAACAAGGAGATAATGCTTGCCACCAAGCATATGTAGTTAACAACCATTGATGTAATTCACCATTGGTGTATTGTTGATAAGTAAATACTCTAACTCTATTATAGAAAGATACTACTGCTGAACCCGTAGTAAAATCAGCAGTAACTACTTGAACTTCACCAGTACATCTGTCCACAAATGTCTGAGTGAAAGTTTGTGAATAACTAAGTTGTGTTATACACAGAAAGAAAAGTATCGTTAAAAGTTTTTTCATCCATTAGTTTTCGAATATACCTTTTCGTATCATTCGTGCAACAATTCTTGCTGATGCAGTTTCTAATGCCTTTCGGGTAGATACTCCTATACCCGATTCTCTAAATTTGATTTCATCTACATCTAAACCTATTAACCCTTCTTGAGTTTTAACAGTCTTAGCAGTACCTAAACCAGAACCAACCAAATACCTACCTGTTTCGGCATCGGTGAACCTTACTTGTAATCCCAAACGAGTTGTTTGTGTTTGTTTAGAACCATCTTTAAGAGAAAGAACTTCATCTTCAGATACCGAAAAATCATATATCTCAATTGTTACAAAGTATTTAGCAAGTGTAATCTTACCCATACCATAAACTTTATTTTCAGATACACCTTTTCTTGATGCAATCCATTGAGATTTCATTCTATCTTTAATAGCTGATTTCTCCTCAACGAACTCAAATCTATTTGTCCAATCTAAGTATTCGATTACAATGTTAGTTAAACCTAATCCAACTCTACCATCCCTTAATTCAGGATAAGTTTCATATAAAGCATCAGAGATACCTACATCCAATAAAGCAACAGGTAACATATCACCCCAATAATCCGAAACATCATCAATTGATTTTTTCTTTTCGAATTCAGCAACATACTCCTCCGCCTTAATACTTCCAACTTGTGCAAATGTGGTTTGTGTTAAAAATACACACACCACTAATAGTAATAATTTTTTCATTATTCTTCGTTATCCAATATTTTTTTGAATTGTTCATATAATACGAACATAGCTGTAACAATTGCTAATGTGAATACCATCACATCTAATAATACCATTATTTTTTCCTCATATGATTGGTTAGGTTGGGATACATACTTAATCCCAACTCAGTTAACCAATTATCGATTCTTATTAATATATCTATAATCTTTTTCATTAATATCCAAGTGTATCGAATACACCAAAGGTTGCATTATCCATTACGGATGGGTCTGATATAATATGAAACAATAGAGTACCCATTCCAAGCACCCACATTGCTAACAACCCTGCAATCCATACCTTTAGAATAACATCCACCAGTTTATAGTCTGAATGTTTATCCGTAAAAATTGTCATAAAATTCTCCATAGTTATTATTTTTGTAAAATTATTAATGTGTATCTTTTATACTCTTAGGTAATCTCCATCCATGTATTCTCATTTGCCAAGAATACCAACCAGCAAACCCAAAGAATGATATTAACCAAACACCAGTTAACCATTCATAGGTGTGCATTAAATCACCCAAAATTATAAAGAAAGCATTAAGGTAGATGATACCAGACAAAAATCCTATCAATTGTCCCCATACTTTCCACCATTTCTTAAATCCATTTAACATAATCTTATAATTTATTGTAAACTTATATAACTGATTACCAGTCTATCTCCTCTTCCTTTTCCTTCTTCTTCTTAACAGGTACTTCTTTTATTATAACTTTTTCTTGTACAGGTTTTTGTTCTGGGATATTGATAATAATCTCAGGCCCAGTTACATTAACCTCTTGCTTTTGCTCTACTTGAACTTGTTCCGTTTGCTCTTCATCAGATTCTATTCCTACAAATGATTTAACCTCATCTATAAAAACACCACCTAATGTAGTTAGTATAATACCAACTCCAGCTATTATTTGATTCTTTATTTGTGCAAAGAATCCTTCTTTTTTTTCTTCACTCATAATTGTATATTTTAATTGTTAACAACAATAGAAGTTATACCTATGATGTCGTGATTATCATCAGTTAACTCTAATGTATATCCATTATTTTCCAACGAAGATACATAAACCTTTAATATGTTATCCCCTTCGTTAGCATCTAATTTCTCTTGAGATACCAAATTCTTTGAAATATCTCTAATCTTAACCCTATATGTTCCTGTGTAAGGCAATTTAATATTCATTCTTACTTCATCAGAAACAATCGTTGATTCTACTTTTAATCCTTGAACATCTTCTATTTGTAAAGATGCAGGAACTTCTACTATATCATCAATAGGTGAGATGATATCATCATCCATACAACCCACTAACAAAAATACCGATAATAATAATAATACTTTTTTCATTCTTATTCCATTATAAATTTAATTTGTGTACCATCTGCTTTAACACCTTCATTAACTTTGAAAGTGATTAGACCAGATGTATTTTGTAACTGAACTATTGGTACAAAGATTAACTTATAAGGAGTACCTGTCTTAACAGTTGCCTCAAAGTTTTGGTCAAACGAACCAATATTTATTTTTCCATCTTCTTCAATGTGATTTGAGAAGTTAGTCATAGTATTACCAGTATCGAAGATAACATTATCTAACACTAATCTTGTTTTATCATATATGATATTAAACTGAGCTCCAATCATTTCTTCAACTTCTGAACCGATTGTGAACTCTACTAATCCATTCTTTAACTCAGATGTTAAATCTAAATTAGCCTCTTCAGCAGTTCCACTAAACTTAGAACCAGCAGCCATACTCATTCTTGCAGCTGATGCATTTGTTTGAGTTGATGCAGGTATCGCAGTACCTTCAGTATCAGGTTCCCAAGAGTGTGAGAAGTTAACATCACCCATAAGAGCGTGTACAAAGTTAAATGATTTATTTGAATCAGTTGGCTTGAATGTTGCATCTATACCAGCAAAATAACTTCCGTTTGAATCGATTGTACCAAACGTTGATTCATTACCACCAGTTTGTACTGCTCTATCTTTGTAAGTTATATAAGTTGTGTTATTACTTGTTACACCTTGTAGATAAGCAAGTATCTCATATGAATCTTGGAAATCAATATTACCATCAAATGCTTCATCGTGGAATATATTTGCTATAAACGTTTGAATGTAATAATCAAATGTAGTTGAAGTACCATTTGGTGTTGAACCTGCTCCAATTGCTTCTGCGAATACCAAAGCTAAATCAGATACAGTTACTACATTATCCATATAATCTTTAGAACCATCAGCCCAATTCCAAACAAAGTATTCCACATCATTTTCTAAACCAGTTACAACAGCTTGACCGGATGCATCATATGTACCTGATGCAACAATAGATGCTCCTTCATTTGGTTGGTTACCACTACCAATATCAGATTTGTTGTAAATATTATAAGTGAAGTGAGTACCATCTCCAATGTTATCATCAATGATATTTGTTAATATATTAAGAGTTACATTACCAGCATCACCACCCTCTATTGAACCTAAACTTGCTAAAGTTGATTGACCGGTTGCTCCTACTTGAGTATTATCAGATTTTTTATAATTTGCCCAATTGGCATTTAAGATATCATCGTAGTTGGAATAGTTTGTATTTGCTTTATCTTTAATAATAAACTCATACTTAACAAACTCCTGTCCATCTTCTAATGCATCAGTATCTTGATAAGTTACTCTTTCAACTGACCAATCTGAATCAGAACCATAAGATGCATCTCCACTTAACCAACTTACATACTGACCATCGAAATCGGTTTGATTTTTTTGTGAATCAATACTAAACTTATAACCATTCCAACTATTGATTGCCTTTTGAGCTGAAGTTGATGATGGTTGCCAAGTTGTTGATATTTTGTTTAATAACTTATTATTGTACTGAAAGTCAAATTGATATAATGTAGGTTCGATTGCAGTATTGTTTGCATCCTTACCTTCAAAATATTGAAGTTTAACTATTAATGTATCACCCACCTTAGTAACTGTATTTACAGCTGAGTAATCAAGTTTCGCATCGGTTTGTCCGAATACATTTAGTGTACAAAGTACACTTACTAATAATAATAAAATTTTTTTCATTCTAATAAATCTTTAATAATAGCTTCACAAACTCGTTTAAGAGCTATGGAAGCCGTTTGTTGATTAAATTTTCCATCTGCCGCAATTACAAGTGTAGTTGTGGATATTTGCTTCGAACTACCTTTTTGTTTCGAAGTTTTTATTACTTTCCCATCCTCAACCAATTCTCCAATTGCTGCAATTTGTGTTAGTGAAACGCCTTTTCTATAAACGGCTATACTAGCTCCCATATTTTTAATATCAAAAAATACTAACTTAACATTAATTCGTTTGGAAGCACCGTCATACAAATCATAATCATATTCCAATATGATTTCCTCTAATATGTTTTCTATACCAATAGCTAGATTACGATTACCAGCAAACTTACCCATACGAATTTCGTTGGTAACTTCACCGATTGCAATCTCCTTTGGTTCGTAAAAATCTTGTTGTGCGTGAGTAGGTACACTCAATAGAAGAGATGTAACTACTAACAAAAACAATTTTATAGCAGCATTCATTTGCTATACCTTTAATAGTTCAGGTAAAACAATTGATAAAACAATTAAAAAACGATTACTAAAACATTAGGGTAGAACCCCTAATATAACTCTATTGAGATAACGATTGAACCCAATGAGTATTAGATACTAAACATTGAGTATTTGATTATAAATATAGGTAAGTTTTAAATACCAATGTTTTTAAGTCTTAAAATTTCATCCTTAATCTTCTGATTAAACGGAGTCCATTTAAAATTATCTAACATCCATTCTCTATAATGAGCTGGTATTTGGATGATTTCCTTTCCAGCATATTTACCAAATGGCATCTTTACTGAAGGACCTACAGCAGCTTTTTCGTATGGTGATGGTTCACCCTCTATATGTAAACCAATCTCCTTAATTGGTATACCTGTTAGTAATTTCTTACCTTCACCATACATACTCCATCTTCCCTTATCTTCTTTGAAGTAGATATCTTCAACCTTTCCAAACTTTGGAACTGCTCCTACGAAATCTACAATCAAACCTTCTGATTTGTTAGGATGAATACGAGTAACCCTACCAACGAATTGATACCACCAACTTAAAGAAGCGGTTGGTCTACCAGTAATAATACAATCTAACTCTGGGTAATCAAAACCAACTGATAATATATTAACTTGAGCAATACATCTTAACCTACCAGCTTTGAAATCCTCTAAAGTTTCTTTTCTTTCTTGAGGATTCATATCAGAATATACTGCTTTACAACTTGGAATCATTGTAGTTAGTTCCTTAGCTTCATCAATTGATGGTACAGCTATTAAGATAGAACGCCTATTGTACAACTCTTCTACTTTTTTTACAATCTTTGATGAGATTTTCTGGTTTTTGTATGCTTTCTTAATAGATGAATTAGAATATTCAGCACCAGTTGTATTATAAATTAAATCACCAGTATTGAAATCATATGATTGATATTCCAATCTACTCCAAAACTTTTCCTCAACCATTTGTTGAATTTGGGCAACGTGAATAATCTTCTTAAAGAAGTTACCTTTCTTAGAACGATTGGTTAACATAACCAACTTAGAGAAAGGTTTACCATCAGCTCCCATATTGGTTTGTAGTTTCAATGGAGTTGCAGTTAACCCTAAAGTATGAACAATTCCAGCACCTTTTAAGAACCTTCGTAACATACCATTTGGTTCTCTAGGAAATCTATCACATTCATCAATGATAACCTTAGTAATTCCATATTCTTTGAATTTCCAAGCAATATTAACAATAGAACCAATGGTAGCATATGTTACATCACCAATTTCTTTTTCACCCATTGAAGCTGAATAGATAGTTGCATCACCACCTAAGTTAATAAACTTCTCATAGTTTTGTTCTAATAATTCTTTTGATGGCTGGATTACCAATACTTTTTCACCCACACCTTTTGCTATGTGAGCAATAACGATTGATTTACCGAAAGCAGTTGGTGCTACGATAATAGAAGGTACTGGTTTCTTTTCAGAAAAGTATGCAATTCCCCTCTCAACGGGCTCTATTTGGTTATTTCGTAATGTTAACATTCGTAATACTTATATATGTATATACATAAATATACAATAATACTAATATACGAAAAAAAATTGACATAGCAAAATAAATTAAATGTTAAAATTTTCCAAATTTTATTTGGTTATTACAAAAATTATTCGTATATTAGTATCAAAATATGTTCAAGTGAATTTCTTCTTTTAGAAGTTCGTTATACATATTCAAAGAAACCCCTTTATGGGGTTTAGTTATATTAATTAGTTATATTATATTATGAACAAAAATCAAGCAATTATGAAGCAATTTTTAGTTGGGTTATTGATGGTATTCACCTCAATGACCGGATTCGCACAAATCACTGGAACAGTGGTTGATGCAGAATCGAACTCTCCTCTGCCCGGTGCAACGGTAGTAATCAAAGGGACCCAAATAGGTACAACAACCGATTTTGATGGTCTCTTTTCTATTTCTGATGCATCTGAAGGGGATACTTTAGTAATTACTTTTATCGGATTCGATGCAGCAGAAGTTGTAGCAGAAGATGGTATGGAAGTAGTTTTAGAAACGGCATTAAATCAATTATCAGAAGTAGTAGTTACTTCAGGTGTAATTGATATCGCCAAAGTAAGGGAAACTCCAGTAGCAGTTTCAGCAATCTCTGTATCAGAGATTACTCTGAAAACTGGTAACTTAGAATTTCCTGAAATTATGAACAAAACTCCAGGTGTGTACGCTACTAAACAAGGTGGTGGTTATGGTGATTCAAGAATCTCTCTTAGAGGGTTTGACCAAAGGAATACATCTTTCTTGATAAACGGACAACCAGTTAACGATATGGAGAATGGTTGGGTTTATTGGAGTAACTGGCAAGGTTTAACTGATGTTGCTAGTGGTATCCAAATCCAAAGAGGATTGGGTGCGTCTAGATTAGCAGTACCTTCAGTTGGTGGAACTGTTTCTATTTTTACTAAAGCCGCTCAGAAGAGTGAGGGTGGTAAGGTATTACAAATGGTTGGTAACGATGGTTACATTAAGACCGGTGTATCTTACAATACAGGTAAAAATGAAAAAGGATGGGCATCATCTTTCTTACTATCAAGATGGCAAGGAGATGGATACATCTATAACACAAGTGGAGAAGGTTACACTTACTTCGCAGCAGTTGGTTACGCACCCGAAGGTTCAGCTCATGAGTTGAACTTTTCTTTTTTAGGGGCTGGTCAATGGCACCATCAAAGAGATGTATGGGTATCTATTAGAGATTATCAAAACTTCGGTAGTGAAGGAATTGATAGAAGATGGAACTCAAATGGTGGTACGTTAAATGGAGAAGAATTCTCAATGAGAAGAAACTTCTATAACAAACCTCTTGCAACTTTCAACTGGGATTGGGAAATTTCAGATAACCTTAAACTAGCTACATCATTATATGGTTCAGCTGGTAGAGGTGGAGGAACAGGTCCTCGTGGTAACAACTATCGTGCAGGAGCATCTGATATCCTTCCTTTCAGAAAGGATTTAACTGAACACTACTTAGAAAATGGTAGAGGTTCAAGAGATGCAAATGGATTCATCGATTTCGATGCGATTGTTGCTCACAACCAATCAACTACTCAAGGATACACTGGTGATATCGGTGGATACGAAGGGTTATTAATTGGTTCTAATGGATTTAGAGATTCAAATGTAAATAGAGAAGTATTGGTAAGAAGAGCATCTATGAACTCACACAATTGGGTTGGTGGTATATCTAACCTAGAAGGTCAGTTTGGTAAATTTAAAACATCTATTGGTGTTGATTTAAGAAGCTATACTGGTTACCATTATAGAACTCTTAACCATTTGATGGGATTAGATGGATATTATTCAACTGGTAATAGAAACTCTGCAGGTCAGATTATCGAAACTACTGTTGATGCATCTCCATTTAAGAACACAGGTCTAAACGGACCTAAGATTGATTACTACAACGTAGGTAAAGTTGGATGGCAAGGTTTAAACACTATGGTTGAATATGGTGGTGATAGATTGACTGCAGTTATACAAGCAGGTCTTTCGAATCAAGCATTCCAAAGAATTGATTACTTTGACCAAGTAGGTAATCCAGAATCAGAAGTTCAAAACCAAGGTGGTGGATACATCAAAGGTGGTGCAAACTACAACATTGATGAAAAACAAAACGTATTCTTTAATACAGGGTTTATTTCAAGACAACCAA
>Ga0098049_1000943_pt1 | contig 11287 bp, 14 predicted proteins | sample 13BtaG_FD_92582 | JGI IMG/M metagenome (GOLD analysis project Ga0098049, IMG submission 92582) | Marine viral communities from the Subarctic Pacific Ocean - 13B_ETSP_OMZ_AT15268_CsCl metaG | ecosystem: Environmental > Aquatic > Marine > Oceanic | place: Subarctic Pacific Ocean | collected...
ACCGCACCGCCGCCGCCACTATGGGCAGTCAATCCATTTGACTGCACGATGGTTAGTGTCGCACCGGCAGGTTGCATATATGAGACACCAGAGTTCGTGTTGTTGATGTTGTTTTCGGAGCAGACCCCGAATTGTGTGCTGACGCTGCCTTGCACGATGCGTGGATCAAGAATGTTCCCGCCAGAGTTTGTAAAACTCCACGTTGCCATGATCGTGTCGGTGACGGCCAACCCGCTCACGGCGATAGAACCATACATGGTATCTGCGGTGGTCGTGGTAGAACCATTCGCCGCCCCGATAAAGCTCGTGGCCCCGCCACCGGCAGCATTCCACGCTCCATCGCCGCGTAAAAATGTCGAACTGCTCGCGGTTCCGCTTCCGAGTCTGGCGGTTGCCACGGTGCCTGATGACAACGCGCTGGCGTTGAGGGTCGTGAGATTGGCCCCACTGAGGTCGTCAATAATTGTCGAGCTTAACGGCCCTTGTATTTTGCCGTCTACGCCAATCAGTTCGACGTTACCTGACCCGAATTCTGCTCCGCCGGTTACGTCGAGGGCTTCGGCATCGGTGTTGGTGAGGTCGAGTGATGGCTTAACACTATCTGATGGTTTGAATTGGGGCATTCCTTACCTCTCATAAGTGACGTGAAGTTCTGCACTCGTTGATGTCGTACGAATTGCACGAAAGGCTTTCATCGCTGACATATTGGCAAGTTCAATCACAGACCCTGCATTGGCGAGGTGTCCAACAGTGGTGGTTGGGGCAGTGCCATCAATCGTCCAACGAAACGGGGCAGTCTCTGCGGTAATGAGAATATGCCGTGCCGGACCCTGAAGGTGCTCCGCAACACTCGCCGTGTTCAGGAGTTTTGCTGCGGTGAAGGTGACCCCACCCGATGTGGCATCAACCGTGATCTTCTCGTGGTCATATGGGGTAAGAAACCCCGATACAGATTGTGAGTATTCCATGAGTTACCTTACCCATGCGTGTTCTTTGCCGGTATAGCCCACGCTTTGGATATCAAAAAGTTGACCGAAGTTGTCGAGTCCGGCGTCATCGACTTTATTCATTGCATCGTTGTGCATGGAGTGTTCACGACGGGCATTGTCTGCGAGGACACGCTCTCGTACGCGATGCACGCCACCTGTTATGGGGTCTAAAAATCGTAAATGTTCTATCCAGACTTCTGAGTCGATGGGGTAGTAGGCTGCTCGATAGCGTCCTTCCCGTCCTGCTTTTCGGCAGGTTGGGCAGACGGTTTCTCGTGTCTGTCTGATGGGCACATCGAGTGTTGTGCCGTCCACGGGACAGGGCATACGAGTACCAGGTCGTATGGAGAAGACAAACCCAAAGCCATCACGAGCTTGGATATAGGCATCGTCATGTGTGTCATAGGACCCGTCAGGACGAGTTGGCGGTTCAAGGACCTGACCGGGAGCGAGCTTCTGTTCTACCAAAAACTCGCCACCCCGGTTCCCTGTCCATCGAACGCGAAAACGTCCGCCGAAGTCCCGCTGGAGTCGAGTGTGCACCCACGCGGGTATGGTCATAGATTAGCGACCTTGTGATGTCACAATGTAATCAACGGTGACGGTTCGTGATGTGGCCGTTTCCGCGAAGGCACAAATGACTGGACAGAGTGCCGTTGTTACGGTAACTGCCGAGGCTTGTGGATCTCCGACTTGCGTGCCGTTGATGAAGTATGTCGCTATCCCGTCCGAATCAACCTTGACACCTAACCGAACATAGGTATCTGCGACCGGGGCCTCCCCGGTATTGATTTGCGTTGCATCCGTACCAGCTTTAACACCTTGCCCCCAGAAATTATCCGTCGTCGCTCCTGTATCAAACAGAATTCCGCAGCCATCAGTGGCAACGGACGTTAGCGTCGTTCCGGCTAGGGTAAAGGGCATTTCCAGTGCAGCAGACTGATCGGTGAAGCCAGCAAAGAGCACGACATCCGTGATGGCCGACAACTTGAGGCGCGTTTCAAAGAAGAGTTCTCCCTGATTCGCTTTCCAGTTGAGGTCACCATTGATCTGGGTGCCGTTGACGGCGACGGTGGTGGTGCCATCGTTGCCTGTGACCATTGAGAGTTCACCACTGACCCCTGCGGTTGCAGCAGTAACCGGGTCGGCTGCTTGCGCGTCGGACCCACTAAACACTGCCCACACATCCGTGCGGAGGGTGTCACCGAGGAAATCATCGAACTGCTCAACGTAACTGGCCTTGTAGCGGGTCGCAAGCGCGACGAGGTCACCGGGTTTGTCTTCGTGAATATGACCAACTGCCGTATTCACTCCCGCATTTCCATCCCACTCGAAACCAGCCGTAAACGGACCCCAGGTGGCGCGTGCATCTGATGGAGCCGTTTTCGATGTATCAATTTTCCGAATCTTATTCATAACAATACTCCAGACACCACCTCGTCATCACAGAGGCTAGATACGATGACTCTGGTGGGCCTAGAAAAAAGAAGAGATTCTAGCATCCCTTATTATACTACTGGTTGATCCCGCGAAGCACGCCCAGACCGTTTCGCGCTACCGTGGCGATGTCACCATAATGGAACATGGTGGCTTCATACGCATCGGTATTCGCAACACGACTGAGGACGGCACCGTCATCATCCATCCAGTCGAAGTCACTCATACGGCAAATCCGTAGAGCCTCCGGCACGATGAAATACAAACGGTTGTTCCAGCATTCCACATCAGCGACGATAGGAATCCCAGAGAACTCCACGCCTTCGTAGCCACCATCTAGCTGCATCACGTTCACGGCACGACGTTCATTCGCGCAGAGTTCGTAATATTTATCAACCATGAAGTGGTTGGCAAGGATGAACTTGATGTCTTCCTTGTCAAAGGAGGAGTTCTGAGCAATCCGCGAACACACCCGCTGGAGGAGCGGGAATCGCAGATCCTGGTAGGTGGAGCCGATGTCAGCCCCTACCACCTGTGACTGCCACCATGGGTTCCCTGCAACAGCAATGCTGTGGAGGTTGCCCAACGGCGGATTGGCATTGTTGACAATACCAGCGAGACCAGTCATCTGGTTCCCAAGGGTGTCTTCCAACACGAAGTAGTCACCATCAGCAGCCGACCCACTCAAACTTGCGCCGAGTGTTGCGGCATAATTGGTGGCGGCTTCTGCGCCAAGCGTGACCGTCACACTGTTATTGAGGATGGTCGAGTCATCACTCGCATCAATCAAGTCACAGGTGGTGGCTTTCGGTTGGAGGTAAACAGACGCATTCCCCTGATTATCGTCTACGGTAATAGACGTACCAGAACCCGTGGAGTAATACGCGAGTGCGTCACGCCCGTCGCCATGGGCCTGACGGTTCGCAGACTTCTTGGTGTCGCGGACTGCGCCCGTGACTTCCGACCGGACGGCACGAATAAACGCACCGGCATCGGATTTGGTCGCCCGAATGACCTGACCAGAAATCTGAATGGACGTATAGATATACTTCGCAGCGACGACCGCAGCGTTGTAGCCCTGCGAATCTTTTGCCGGAAGTGTGCCTTCTTCAGCACGACCCGCACCAGCCTGTGTATGCCGACTTACATGCAACGGCACCGTGAAGTTCTTACCTTCAACATTGAACTTCTCGTGTCGTTCCAAACGGTTCCACAGAATGGTCGAGTTATTTAACAAACGACGGAGCGGTGGAAGGTAGAACACCTTCAGCACGTTACTCGCCGTTGTTAGGTTCATGTTAGCCATGATGACCCTTTTCTGAGGTTACGAACCAGTTAGCTGCCCCGGATTTGTGACGCCAGCCATGCCTCGGCATCTTTGTCGAGGTCTGACCAGTCAATCTTCTTACCCTTCCCGTATGATTTCGCTTGGGGTAAGACTGGGGTACCACCCGCTGGTTCTATGGTTTGATTGGTGACCTTGGTGGCATTGACCGCATCCACCTTGGCCTGTTCTTTGTAATGCGACTCCAAATCACCGGCTAGTTTCGCACCAGCTTCCTTCATCGCGTTGACCATTTCATCGAGCGTTTGCGGGTTCGCTTCAGCAGCCATTTGTCGGATTGTCACTTCTGCGTTTGGCAATTTTGTCAACACAGGATGACTTTCAGACATCGCTTTGTAGGTGGAGTTCGACGTATCTTCCAGTTTCTGATACTGTCGTGCTGCCTCTTCACGCGATGTCGACTCTTGGATGCGCTGATTGACCCGCTGATCGAGTTCGTTCAACTTGGCATTCACCGACTGCTCGACGGCACCAAACGTGGCGACTTCGTCGGGAGATGGTGGCTGTTGATTCTGTGGCTGTCCACCCATACGGGCTTGGGCCAACCCAATCAGTTGTGCGGGGTCATCAAGGAGCTTCACGAACGCTTGTTCACGTGCCTGAAGCTGTGATGCCGATTGCTCTAATTCACGGTTACGCGATGCAAGTGCTTGCGTCTTCTGGGTGTAGTCTTGTTGTCGCTGGATGCCATCACGCACATCCTTCCACGGTGCCTGTTTGACTTCACCATTCACGCGGTATTCCACGAGTTGGTCGTCATTCAGCGATGCCGGTTCAGATTGTGGTGCTGACGAGTCGGTTTCCGGTGCAGTCTCTGCACTGGGTTCCTGTGGCGTATCCAATTCTTGGATTTGCGCCTCAGTGGGGGTGGGTAATTCTTCTGCCATGTTATCGAACACTCCTATTGGGTGGTGTGTGGGTCCACATTACGCGGGACCCGGTGGTGGTGGTGGTCCTTGTCCTTGTGGTCCCGGTGGCGGAGGGGGTTCCGCTGGCGGAATCATGCCGGACTCAATCAAATGAAATAGCCGATATTCCTGTGCCAATTCAAATGCGCCTACAGGGTTCAGGAATTTCATATGAAGAATAATATGTGTGATGAGGGCAATACGCACCTCATCGGTAAGTTGTTGGGCTGCGGGACCCTTGAGTTCTTCGGTGTGGGTCTCATAGTGTACGAGATGATTCTCGTAGAATTGTGGGATCGCAATCTGGCGACCCTCAAGAATTTCATTATTTTCGTGCTGTGCCATCTCTTGATCGAGGGCGGCACGCTCCATCGCTTCTTCCATCCCGTTCATATCAAGGGAGGTCAGGGTGCGACGTTTGACCTCTGGGTCCATCGGGTCACCGAGGAGTCCTCGGTCGTATAAGTTGAGCGTCTGCTCAATCTTCGTGGACTTGAGACCGGCCATCGCACTCCCGACCTGCACACGAATCGAGGCGTGCTCATCAACCTGAGCATTGGAGAACTGATACATCTCAGGAATGGAGTTCGGCCCCGCGAAACTGAGTAAGCGTTCCACGGTATATCCGACTTTCATCATTCGACGAAATTTGAGGGCGGCATCCTGAATGGCGAGTTCATAGCCTCGTCCATCAGGCGCATGAACATTATCGGAGGCTTCTTGGAGGAGATTGGTTTGGAATCCACTCTTCGCCTGTCCGGTTTTGCCCTCAAATGATGGGAATATCTGCGAGACATCGTCGAACTCCCCTTTCAGGAGGTCGGCCATGCGCCATGCGTCGGCTGCGATATTTCCTGGGGTGACGGGGTGTGGCTCCGGCATCCCTGGGATGTAGTTCCATTCGACGACTTCCCCTGCGGCATTCACGAGGGCTTCGTCGGGAATCTGTGCTTGTTTGGGCACCATCCACTTCGGATGGATATTCATATCGACCTGTTCCTGAAGATGGGAACGGAGGTCATTGTAGGCCCGTTGAATTGGAATGAGTTGCTCCACAAACGTCGAGGTCCAGAACTGTCCGACATCCAACACGTCGGTAAATTCGATGACGGGGTAGGGATTCGGCATATCGTGGAAGCTATACGGGAGTTCTTCTTGGTATTTAACGACAATCTCTCCCGCAACGACCACATACCGTCCCTTGGGATATTTCCCCGTGGGACGCATGAAATGTTCCTTGACGAGCACCTTATCTGGGTCACCACTTGACCCCTGACCTGCTGATACCGCGAGTGCGGAGATTCCGCCGAGCGGTCGACTGCTCAGGGACGCAATTTGACGTTCAAATTCAAAAAATTGTGTTTGTGCGGAGTCACCCTTGATCTCGTCTGCATGTTCTGGGTAGCGTGCCTTGACATCCTCAAGGTCGCGTACCTTGGCACGCATAATTTCCGGTTGGTCGGCAAGGCGTGACGTGCGATTATCGCTGACTAGGACCTCAAAGGCGTTGCCTACTTCGACTTCGATGTCTCCGAGTTGTGCGTCTTCGACAGAAAATCCCGCAGGATTTGACTCATCATCCAAACGCACAGGGACCATCTTAGCGTTATCCCAATGAAACCACCAAAAGGACTTTCCGCATTTTGCTGCCCAGAGGAGGGCGTCGACGTATTTGGTTTCAAGGTTGCCTTTCTCCCAGAGATACTCTAGTGAGCGTTGGGTGGCTTTCGCATCCAGCCGGTCTTTGCGTTCGTTGGTAAACGGACAATTAAAGGTCGTGGGCGCGACTTGGCAAACTTGGCAAAGCGTGTCTTGACTTTTGCTCCGGCACGATTGATCGAAGCGCGGTGCTTGTTGATTGGCTCTTCCAGTTCATCGACAGATCGCACCCGTCGCCACAGGGGTTCGTTCTCGTCGGTCTGCTGCCCACGAATGAATGCTGAGTTAATGAACCATTGGAGTTCATGCGGACGACGGTCTGCACGCCACTCCTCAAACTTGCGGTTCACCTCACTCGCAATTTTGGTGAGGTCGGGACCTGTATTGACTTCAATTTCGACCTCTGTGGTCGAACTTTCTGGTGTGTCTTCAGCCATTACATATTCTCAAGGACCCACTGAGCCTGTTCTGTCTCAGTGCCTTCCAAGGGAAATCCCTTTCCTTCCAAGAATTGTCGGTTTTCTTTTTTGATGTCCCGTGTGTAGCGTTGAGGTTCTTCGGGCGTTTGGAACATTTGGAGGTAGGACCCAAGAACCTTGCCCTGAGATTCGCACACTTTGGCGACCTCATTGGTGGCATTCATGACGGAGTGTTGGGTCTTGCCCTGCTGCTCAATCACGATATTCAAAAGCGCGAACAACCGCTCATCTCTGCGGGTGTTCTGTCGATTTGTATCCCAAAGAGCGACCCCAACAATGACGATGGTTAGCCCTAAGACGAAGTATTCAAGCATTCTTATTGATGCGGGAGGACCACACCCGGTGCCTCTAACCGAAGCACGCGCCACTCAATAATGTTGAGGGATGCGTTCATCTCAAAGAGGGTATAGAGAATAAAACCGAGTAATGCGACAATAATTCCGTCGACGACCTCACGCTTCATTACTTTCTACGACGATTCCGAGATTTCGAGGTCACACGAAGGTTTTTTCGGGAGTTATTGCGTGGATTGCCGTCCTTGTGGTCGACATCCTTGCCATCACCCTTTTTGACCAGTCCGAGCTTTTTGGCGGTCGCTCGTGCTGAATTTCGTGATGCTCGATTCTTCTTTTGTGTGCTCGACCCGTGATACGTATCGTATTCACGGCGGTAGTTTCGTTTACTCTTCGGCACGTTGTTTAATGATGATACGAAGGGCATCCTGACGCTTATGCGAGTCAGGTGAACACTGGTTCATCTCTGCCGGAGTCACACGCACCTTTGTAGGTTTGGGTACAATCGTATTTGCCATTTCGACCATTATACCATATTAAGTGGTTTGTGTCAAGGGGGTAGCTTATTTAGTGCCTTGGGGCTGACCGCCACTGACGGTTCCGGCTCCCATGGAGGATGAGTTGGGTTTGTTGGTGTTGGGTTTTGAGGACATTATCTTCTCCTTTGCCGATTTCGGCGTTTCCGAATGATTTGCTTCATGCACTTATCGTGCGTACTTAATTCTTGGACATAAGCAGACGAGTCTTTGGGCACGACGGGCACAAGCCCAATAACTTTGTTGGCGCACAACACCACAACTGTGGCGAGGTCGTCATGGTTCCCGACTCGCGCACCGATGCGGATATTACCGCCCGATCCAACGTGTTTCTCGATACCAAGGAGTTCTTGTCGTTGTTCTTTATTGCTAAGGAGCCGGACGCGGTCTGTGCGAAGGAGCGTTTGGAATGACCCATAAATCTTCGCCTTACTGTTTGCAGTGAAGTCCTGACCCTGAATGACAAAACCTCGGTCGAGGGCAAGTTCCTTCAATGCCTCCAACTGATATTGGTCGGAGTAGACATTTACGACATGGTATTCCTTAATCTTCTGTGCGATCTCATCGAGAATGACGGCGGGATTCAGGATGACTCCCTTTTCGGGCTTCCAGCTTTGCACCCAGTCCTGCACGAATCCTCGTGTGGGTTCATAGTGTCCGATACAAAATGCGAATTTATCTTTTCTGAATGCGGGGTCAAGGGCAGCAACGTAAAAGGGTTTCGGGTCTTCGGGGTGATCGGGTCGTGGGAGGGCTTGTCTCCAGTGTGGCGCACCTTTCATGGCATCGTTTAGCAGGGTATCGGGGAACATTCCTGAAACGGCATCCACAAACTGTGCACGGACTTCTCTGATATAGGCGTCGGGGTCCTTGAGTTGTGTCTTATTAAACCAGCGTCGGTCGAGAATCGGGTTTTCTATCGCAGGGGTGGGAGCGTGAAAGACGACAGTTTGGCGAAAGCGTTCTTTATCTTCATCATCGTTGGGGAGTTTTGTGCCATTGGTTCCAGCGTTGTGTGCTGCCCAGAGTATACCCTCTTTACTCCACGGTGTCGAGGCTCCGAGTAATTTGTGGTCAGGAAATTGAATCTGCGCGTATTCGACCGCACGAATAACCTCGTAATCGGGGTTCGCAGCTTCTTCTTCCGAATACCAGAATCCGACCTCATCACAGGCAACAATCGGCACCGCGAATCCACGGAACGACCGACGTGTCGGCGGGGAGGGGGCGAGTACGTGACCATTTTTGAGGAGAATGCCGTCTGCGTTGGCTTTTTCGACCTCATTTTGGAGGATGGGCGATTCATCAAAGATTCCCATCACAAACTCATCAAGGATGGCTTGGGCTAATGGGAGTTTCTGAGCAACGATGAACGAGCGACACTTCTGACGCTTGGCGACGTAGCGCATGTGTCCACCCATCGAAGTCTCGTAGGCGAGCACGAACGAGAGAAACTTGTCGGTTTTTCCACTCCGGCGACCGAGGATGGCCCACGCCGCGTGGAACTCGTGTTGCTTGTAGGGCACCTCATCCACGGGAGTGATGGGAAAGCCCAGGTCGTCAAATTTGGCTCCTCCTTGCAGGACGCTCCAATGGTAGCGTTCCTCCTCGGTGTCGAGTGACAGGCCATAGAGCGCCTTCAGCATGACCTGTTGTGGCCCACTGAGCGACACCCATGTCCGTTTCAGGAGGAGGGGTTCATGAATGGCTTCCTCAAAGGGAATCCGTTCGGCAATCATCCGAGATGGATCTTATTGTTCAGTGCCATCTGTTGGACGGTTTGCCTGAGCGAGAATGTCGCTTGTCGTTCGGAGTCCATGATCTCGCTCTTGATCTCCTGTTTTCCCAGTATCGTCGTCGCTTGATACTTCCCCGGTGACACTGTCGTCACTCGTGACGAGAAGTTGAGGTCCGGTGGGACGTTCTTGAACATAATCGTTCCTCTCTCTGATATATCCAGTGAGAGACCGTTCGACCTCCCCTGGATTGAGGGGTGTTGGCCGATTTTGACCGAGGAGCGTATGGGTGCCCTTGAGAATCTTGAAGGCTTCTCCGACTCGCGGATTCTCGCTATTGAGTTCACGTTCCAGCTTTTTCTTGACCACATTCAGAGCCAGAGCCGTTACGTCTTTGAGTTGGTCGTTTAATTCGTCGAACATACCTTCTTCTTCAGCCGCTTTCATATAGCGGCTTACTGTATTGACACTGACCCCGAACTGCTCCGCGATTTTCGGGTTAGACTTCCCATGAAGCACCCGTTCGACGACCATGAGGGCCATACGCGCACGACGATGATCCGACCGTCGACGAGCCGAAGGCGTGCTCAGGCGGGAAGGAGGCTGGCTCGTCGAGGTCGAATCCATTCATATTAGGTGCAGACACCGCCTTCATCATATTGTGTCTGCCTTTGCCCGGTTTTCAGCCTTATGTCGGCGTGAGGTACGGGGCGATTAGAACTCACTATACCATATATTGTGGTTCTTGTCAAGTTTTGACAGGGTAAAATCGTGGGGAGGGCATTTCGTGTCAAAAACCTGCAAGTTATTGAAAGGAAAGGAGTTATAAAAGGGGTGAAAATGTGGTGAGGTCGAAAAGTCGATGTCAAAATTTTCCACAAGATATAGTAGTACAATGGGCGTTTAACCACTACAGGTGGTAGAGGTGACGAGTCTTTGACATTTTGTGTCAAAAGAGGGCCATTTTGGTGTCAGGGATTAAGTATCTGAAAACAAAGGAGTTATGGCGTTTGACAGGCTGTTTTCGCCTATCTATATATAGGTAAACCTATATGAATGGCATGTCTGATGACAAAGCCATGCCTAATTTTTGCTGTGCGAATTTTGGACACTCTATTATATATAGGGGGTGGGGTCGGGTCGTGAGGTGGGGTGGGTGGGGTCTATCAGATTGCCTAGTGAGTAAGCACTCACTTACTACTGGTAAGTAAGCACTCACTTACCCCCCCTGCCCCCATGCTACGGAGTATCACTCCGTCGCCTAGCACAATACATTGAGCATTGCAAGCATAAAGTAGGGCAGCATCTCCGCTTATATCAGTTATGCTAATAGGAGCATCAGGAGTTTAGGCCATCTGACCGAAAAATTTACTATCATTATTGAAAAGGGGCGTTTAACGGCAGTTATTAGAAAGAGATGCGCCTTTTCGGTCTATGCGACCGAAACAGGCTTGAAGGAGGGCATTGAATGCCGACCATGATTACTATCACGCGGAGGCAAAATGGGGTTGACAGAGGGGAAAGTTATATGCTAGGCATCCGACACCATCGCATTACCTCGAAACAGCCCCAAACCAAACCAAACCGAACACTTGACACACACTATATAAATAGACTAGGCACCAACTTCGCTCGATTTGACACCATTACATTATTAGTATAGATGCACGACACCCACAACTTGACACAACTGGACACCGTCACCTATTAGGCACTATAATTCTAATTGTCAATGGCAAGAGCAATACTCAATTCTACGGAGGAAAAACTCATGCGACAGTCCAACATTATCGAACAAGGCGTCACGTTGTATCGTTACAACCACATCACGCCAGACCAGTTCATTGAACAGGCTGCAAAGTTTGACGTTACAGTTCGTTGGGTTGAAGTGACCCGCCCATATCT
>Ga0098049_1000944_pt1 | contig 11285 bp, 10 predicted proteins | sample 13BtaG_FD_92582 | JGI IMG/M metagenome (GOLD analysis project Ga0098049, IMG submission 92582) | Marine viral communities from the Subarctic Pacific Ocean - 13B_ETSP_OMZ_AT15268_CsCl metaG | ecosystem: Environmental > Aquatic > Marine > Oceanic | place: Subarctic Pacific Ocean | collected...
AAAAGGATTGTTTTGGTAATAAGGCATAACTATTTTATTTTTCTTGCTTTACTTTTTATCTCCGCTCCTTTCATAAATCCTTTAAGAGTACCATCCATTGCTTTGTCAGCTCTTTTTTGTCTTCTATTTGAAACATATCTAGCATCTGGATCTTTTCCACCTACCTTTTCTTCAATTTTTCCTTTACCTTTTTTTACTTTTCTTTCAGCTGCTTTTTTGGATATTTTTCTAGATACTCCTTTACCATCTTTCTTAGGTGGTCTTGGATCTAGGTCTTTTTTTCCTGGGGCTTTTTTTCTTTGAATTTTTCCAAACTTACCTTTTTCATCTACCTCAATTGTGGTATCCCCAACCTTTACTGTTTTCTTTTCGGTTGTTTTTGATTTTCTTGACATACCATCAGAAGCTTTTTTCATTGACTCTGTCTTGTTGCCATCTCCATCAATATCTATATAATCTGGTTTAGAACCTTTTCTTGACATTCCTTCTTTTTTATATCTAGACATACCAGCTCTATCATCTACTGGATTATACTTCATTAAATTTTTAGCTTGTTCATAAGAAGATTCTCTGGACATTCCTTCTTTCTTTTCATCGTATTTAACATCTCCTGCTAATTTAGATATATGCTTTTCATCAGCAGTTTGATTAATGTCTTTGTATTTACCTCCAGCTCTTTGATCATCTTTAACATCTCTTTTAAGATAATCCATATGCGCTTTGTCGTCTCTAATTGCAGCTTTCACATTTTGTTTTGTAATGTGAGTATGCATGTGTTTGTGTATTGGGTGTGCCATTTATTTTTTCTTTAATTATTAAAAATATGCTATTAATTTACCTGCCGTAGTTAAAGTGTTTGGTGATCCAGAACCTGCTGCAGCTCCCACTAAAACTTTTTGTACCATTACTGGGATAACATCTCCTGCAGGTACAGATTCTATAAAAACTAAATCACCTTCAACCGTTTCTACGTATACATTACCTGATGCACCTACGTATACTACAGCTCCTGGTGAACTTTGTTCGTTAGAATTAAATATTTTATATTCTTGCACTGCTACTCCTCCAGCAAAAGGAAAAATATCAGCTGATAATAGTAGAGTGTTATTATCTATAACTCTTACTACAGTTGCTGCAGATGGTGCGTTTATACCAGACGCTGTCATAGCGTACATGTTATATACAACCATACCAGGAGCAACACCTTGGTTACTTGTTAAACCATTAGCGTCGTATGTAGTTACAAAATTAGCATTAGTATCTCTTAAGTAACCACTAGTATCTACCACTGCTGTTGTTTTACCAGTGAATATCGCTGTAGGTCCCGGAATATTAATTGTGTCGCTAGGAGCTACCGGGATTGCGCTAGTATACGAGCTTGCATTTATCATCATGATTTATTATTTTTTATATTTACAATTTTTTCTAGAAATACTCATCTTCTTAGCTGAATCTTTACTAGGAGCTTTTACCGCTTTACGAGCTCTAGTTTCAAAAGACTCTACAATTCCTGTTTTAACAGGTTTTGAATCCATTTTAATATTTTTAGCTTTTTCAGTCATAGTCTGCATGGTTTCTGCTAAACCTTCTTTTGCTGTTTCCACGCCAACTTTACCCGCGGGTTTAAGATTACGTCCAACTTCTGTTCTTTTCATTTTCTTAGAAGCTGCTTTACCAGCAAGAGATCTGTTGATAGACAGTTCACTTATCTCTTTTGCTCTCTTATCATCCATGTGCATAGTATTATAACCAGTTCTTGGTTTAATATTAGCTACTATTTTATCTTTATCTGTTTTAGACTTACTCTTAACCCCTAAATCATTAAGTGGACTTTTCTTTATAGTTCCTAAATCTACACCTGCACCTGATCTAATAGCTGCGTCAGTAGTATATTTCATTTTTTTAAAAGCTGCTTCAGCTGCTTCATCTGTGTATTGAGAGCCAGGAGCAGAATTAGCTTTAGCTTTAGCTTCATAATCAAAACCACCAGCACCATCATCATAGCCAGGAATATCTTCAGGATCAACATTTGTGTAAGCAGATAATTTAGTATTAGGATCAGAAGATTTTCTTTCTGGACCTATAGGTTCGTTACTAGACCTACTCATTTCTTCTTCTCTTCTTTGTCTTTCCATATCTGGATCACCACCTTTTCCTTTATGTTTTTTAGCTTTATGACTTGCTAAATCTTTTTCTGACATTTCTTTATGTTTAACATCTTTTTCCTTCATGTATAATGGTGATATTCTTTTAAATGGATTATTAGCATTTAAAGGAGATGTTTTTCTTGATAAAGGATTTTTTTCTTGACTATATGACATAACTTATTTTTTGCATCTGGTTGATATTGGAACTGAACAGTCGCTGTAAGGAACTCCTGCTAATTTTAATTTCATAGCTCTTGGTCCTGAATTACTAGCTCCAGGAATATGAGGTCTCCCGTCTTGATCTAATGGTCCGTCCCATATTTGAGACTCACCTACTATGCCTACTGAATTGTTTTTAGAAGCATGAGTGTGAGATTTATCTTCTATCATGTTTAATGGAGATTTACTACGCTTACGCATTTCATTCCAAGCTTCAGAATGCATCATATCTGAAGAACAATGATTTAATGGTGATTTTTTCATAATTATTTTAATTAGTGTTATATAAGCTGTTTATACCCATCGAATCAGGATCTGCTACACCAGGTGTTGGTGGTAAAGTTCTATCAAAAGATGGTTGTGATTGTTGTTGCCCAAACATACCAACAGCAGCTTGATTTGTTTCTGGACTAAATATAGCTGGTTTGTTATACATTTGTGGCATCATAGATTGTTGTTGATTTTCGCTAACCTGCTGAGCTCCTTCGTATAAAGAAAAAGTATTACCAGCTAAATTTGTTGAATCTTGACTAGAAGTATTTTCGGCCCAAGGATTTTCAGCTGGAGGTTGAGGTGCAGATGGAGGTTTTGCTGCGTTAGCTGCTGTTCTACTATCTAACAAAGCTTGGTATTTTTTTATTTTTTTATCAAAAACACCACCTGCTAACATGCTACTTGCTGCTCCGGTCATACCACCCATCATACCACTCATAGCAAGAGAATCACCTATATTTCGATTTCTTTTTTCTAATTTACTTATCTGTGATCTTAGCCAATTATCGCTACGCATGTCAAGACTTATTGCCATGTTATCTATTTTTATCTTTATTTACATTATACATTGCTTGATACATAACTTTATCCATATAGCTTTCTCCAGCAACTATTTTATTTCTTCTTTCACTCATAGGTATATCATCTAATCCTAGCATTATTCTATAGATTCTACTAATTAATTGTTTACCTTTAAATGATATTTTATATATATTGTATTTCTGTGTAGTTCTATTTCTATGTCTCCACACTTCAATCCAATTATTTTGTATTAATTTATTCCACCTTCTATTATTCCAACTAAAAGTATAAGTACCTGTTTCAAAATCTTTTTTTGTAAAAAGATCTATACAGTCTAAATAAATTATTAATTCCAGCTCAGCATCAGTTAAGCCGTTGTTTTTACAAGCCCATTTGCGTATTATACGGTAATGTTTTAGCAAATTCAGATCTTTTAAATCTGATGCTTCTAGCTTTTTCATAAAACAACGACCACATTTTCTTGTCTGATGACTTGATATGGTTCTTTTTCTATTTCTATTCTATGAGCAGCAGCTTTATCAAAATAAATTGTATCATCTTGTTTAACAGCCACTACTGAGTCTCCAACTTTAATAACCTTAGCTTTTTGAAAACGAACATCTTCTCTTTGCTTTTCAGTTAAAATTAAACCACCTTTGGTTTCTTGATTTGACTCTTCTATTTTTTTTATAATTAAGTTATTTCCTATCGCCCTCATGTAATCTAATATTATTAATTATACAATCAGTTGATAAAATTGTTGTTGCTACAGAAGCCGCGTTTAGCAACGCGCTTTTTGTTACCAATAACGGATCTATTATTCCATTATCAATCATATTTACCATATTACCTGTAACCACATTAATTCCAAAACCATCTTTAGAAGGTATTGTTATCTTTTCAATCCCAGCGTTTTCTAAAATAGTTTTGTAGGGTGAAAGTATAGCTTTCATTAAAACAACTTCTCCTTCATTATCTTCTTTACTATTTAACGCAGCATTTAATAATGCAATTCCACCACCAGGAACTATACCTTCTTTTATCGCGGCTTTAGTAGCACAGATAGCGTCTTCAACCCTATCGCTTTTTTCTTTTAATTCAATTTCTGAATTAGCACCTACTTTAACCACGGCTACTTTAGCAGCTAATAACGCAAGTCTTTTTTCATGTGCTAGTTTAAACCCAGGTATTTTTTCTACAGCTTGTTTTTGTTGAATTTCTTCAATTAAATCTTTAACTGCTTCTGGAGTTTTTTCTACTTGTATTATAGTATTTTCTTTATTACTAGTTACTTTCTTTGCCTTTCCTAAATGACTAGGATCTATTAAATCCATATCGTCACCTAGATCTTCATTTATAACTGTAGCGCCTGTCATTAAGGCTAAATCGTTTAGTTTTTCTTTTTTAGTAAAACCATACGTAGGAGCGTCTACTATGCAGACTTTTATATTGCCCTTCATTTTATTCATAGCTAAAGCAGCTAAAACTTGAGGTTCTACATCTGCAATTATAAATAAAGGTTTATTTTGTTTTATAACATATTCTAATACACCTTGTATTTTTCTTATGTTTTCTATTTTAGATTCTACAACTAAAATTAGTGGATTTTTTAACTCAGCAGTACCTTTTGTTTTATCTGTAACAAAATGTAAACTTTTTATTGGTTTATCATACTGCATACCATCTATAATTTCTACAGAAGACTCTAGTTCTTTTGATTCTTCCATTATTACAACACCTGTTTTATCAACGCTTTTAAATGCTCCTCCAATTAGTTCGCCTAATTCTTTGTCATTATTTGCTGATATAGTTGCAACCTGGTCTATCATATCACCTGTTACTTCAATACTTATATCATCTAAGTATTTTACCACTTTTTTAACAGCTGAGTTTATACCTTGTTTTAAATCTCTGGTATTAATATTTTTTTTGCTAGCTTCTCTTAGTATAGCATTTGCTAATACCGTTGCTGTAGTAGTACCGTCACCAGCTTCTTCTACAGTTTTTCTAGCAGCTTCTTTTATAAGTGTTGCACCCATGTTTTCAACAGCGTCGAATAACACTATTGAGTTAGCAACAGTTACACCATCTTTTGTAATGATTGGTTTTCCTTGATCATCTTCCAGGATAACACACTTGCCGCTAGCTCCTAATGTGGAGCTAACAGCTTTAGTGAGTTTTTCTATCCCTTTAAATATTTGATCTTTTGCATCTTTACCGAAGTTAAGATGTTTCACAAGTTTATTGGACATAATTTAATTGTATTTAATTTTATTTAAAGGTTTTCACGACTTTTGGTCCTTTCAAGAAATCTACTTTCTTAGCATAGTGTTCTACTGATCCATCAATAGCTTGTTCTGCTCCTTCAAGAGTTTCTCTTCTGGTTACGTCGATCCAAGTATCTTTGTCTTCTGGACTCTGGTACTCGGTTTGATAAAATCCATTTGGTAATTGTACTATTCTCCAGTGTTTTTTCTCTGAAAGATGTTTCCAAAAATTAACAGTTTTATCGTCGGTTTGTGGTTGACTATTCCACGTATTAGTCTTGTAATAAAAATACGTCATTGGTTTAGGTATTAAAATTGGTTAATAAAAATTGTTTTAGCTAATTCCAATAGTTGAGAATACAATTTCTCCACCAGCTTTAGAAGCTACAAGCGTACTTTGCTTAGATCTAAATACAGAACCTGCAAGCGCTGGATTTTTAGGATTAGAAGCGGTTTGAGAACTAGCAACTGAATTAGCTGGTTCAACCATAAGTGTTAAAGCTTGACCTGGTGCAGGGTAAGATACCATGTTCCAAGGTAATTCTTGAGCTTTAGTAATAGCTCCCCAAAATGCTCTTACTACGTTTGGTGCTGAAGCTACATTAAAACCAGCAGTAGTAGCTGGAGTTGTTAAAGTAGCAACTTTACCTGATTTGTAAGTAATAGCTACTGTAGTAGCGGAGTTACCATTGTTTCCAGTTGCAACAACCGCTACAACGTCGTCTATATTAACAGGTGTTACTACACCGCCAATAAGAATGTTTAAAAATTTGTTTGCCATTTTATATATGTTTAAATGGTTAAGGTCTACTATTAGTTTCTTTAAGTGTATTAGGTAAGGTAAACCTAAAAAATACCTTCTACACCTTATATGTTATTATTACCTGTTTTTCTTGATTTTTACTTTATTTTTCTAAAGCAGCTAATCTTCTTTCTAAATCTTCGTTCTTTTGAGCTAATTCTTTAACCGCTTTCATTAAGTATGGTACCATCTCCATTGGGTGGAATCCATATCTAGCATCTTGTCCTTCACCATTTAATTGATATACTTCTGGGAAGTTTTCTGTTTCGTATTGAGCTATAAATCCTTTTACTTTAGCAGCTCCTTTATCACCTATCGCTGCTTTAAAATCAAATTTCTTAGGAGTTAATGCTAAGAATTTAGGTAACACATCTTCACTCCAATCAACTATGTTTTTCTTTAGTCTTATATCAGAACTTGATGTTGAGTAAGTAACAGCTGTATTAGTTGCGTTATATCCAATGTAACCAATTATATTACTAGTACTTCCACGATAGAAATTCATATATCTACCATACAGAGATCCATAATTTATCATTTGGAACATATTAGCTCCTTGTCCAGTGTTAGTGTTTCTAAACTGAGCAACACCATCAAAATAACTTCCACCAGTATCACTAGTTGTAATAATTAAACCTTGAGTAGCTCCAGCAGTTTGAGAACCGTATCTAAAGTAATAAGTACTACCTGTGCTTGTACCTGCACTACCAAATCCATAATATCCAGCAGCTCCAACACCTGATCCGTGTGTGTAGAATTTAACAGAGTTGTTATAATATAAAGTTACAGAGCTGTCATCGTTACATATAATACTGTTTTCACCAGATTTAGCTTGTATATATATATTACTACCATCATCATTATCAACATTATTTCTTATATACAAATGACCTGTGTCGTTGTCTATATAACTTCTACCGCTTGAATGATAAATCTCTAAATCTTGACTATTACCTATTTGAATTTTATCACTATCTTGTAATCTTAAATTGTTGTTCAAGGTAACAATACCTGAAACCCCTAAAGTTCCTGGAATATCAACACCACCTGTGGTAATACCAATAACATTATAAACTGAATCATCAGGACAATTATATCTTATATATCTTTCTCCGCAGTTACCTACTCCAGCGCCGTTTAATATTATACTTCCAGTAATAGCTATACCATCATTGTTTGTTTGCAACGCGGGTAAGTCGTTGTGAAACAACTCTACACCTGCATTTTCAGTTAAAGTAATCCATCTTTCACCACTTCCATAAGTTTGAAAAAACATATTAGTAGCTGCCCTAATATATAAGTTCCCCGTACCTACTTCATCTATAAAAGAATTTGCTCCTTGATGATAAATTTGTAAATCTTGTGAAGCACCAAACTTTAATTTTCCACCATCTCCATCAATTGCCATTAATAAATCTTTACTTGCAACTAATGATTCTAGACCACCATCTATTCTGAAGTATTGAGTAGTACCTCCTGACCCGTCATCAGATTCAAATGATATATCACCAGTATCTTGTCTTTGTCTAATAGTAAAGTTACCTGTATAATTTTCTATGTAAGAATCAGCACTGTTGTGGTATATTTGTACATCTAAAGAATCTCCAAAAAGTGCTTTTACATTATCCGTATGCACTGAATCTTTACTAAATTTTACTCTATGATTTGCACCATCTACTTGAAAATATGTAGCTAAACCTCCAGTGCTATCATCACTTTCAAAAATAATATTACTATTATTAGCTCTTTGACTAATATAAAGATTACCAACTTCATTAGCTATAACAGATTCCGTACCGCTGTGAGAAAGATGTAAATCTCCTGAGTTTCCAAATCTAGCTGCAATACCGTCATTAAAGTACATTCCCAAATCAGCTGATACAAGTAAATACTCACCACTACCATCTATTCTAAAATATTCAGTTAAACCACCTAAACCATCATCAGATTTAAAGGTTATGTCTTTAGCATCTGCTTTTTGCAAAAAGAGTAAATCACCAACGTGATTTTGAATCACTGAGTCTCCACTGCTATTATGATATATTTCTAAATCATCACCCGTACCCCAATAACTAACAACATCATCTCCATGTTTAGTAGTTCCAGTCATTGTTCCGCCAGCGAGTGGTAAATAAGCTCCACCTGTTGCTGGCGCAGCACCTATATCAGATAATACTTGAGCGCCTGTTCTGTATCCAACTTTGTTAGCGCCTGATGCGCACAAAAATTTATCAGGATCAGCAGTTGCGTTATTTATTGTTGTTATAGTAAGTTCGTCACCAACTGTAACATCACCTGCAAAAGTAGCATTTTGATTTGTGTCTAAAGTCAATGCTGCTGTTGGTGAACTTGTTGCGTTTGTTTGAAATTCTATAATCTGGTCTGCTCTTAAAATTGCTCTATCACTACCGTAGGTTAAAAGACCTTTTCCACCACCCCATTGTAAAGTACCTGCAAAAGCTGCGTTACCATCTTGTGTAAAAGCTAAAGCGTCAACTGGAGAGCCTGTATTTTCTGATTTGATTATAAACTTATTATCGTTTCCGCTACCACTACCTTCGTAATAAAGTCTCCACCCAACATTATCACCACTCCCTCCATTACCTATGTATATCGCAGCGTCAGCAGATGCCAATCCATCTCCACCGATATATAGATAATCTGTAGCTTGTGCTTCTGTAGTTCCATTTGCTAAAACTAAATGAGAACCATTAATTGTAACATCACCTGTAAAAGTTGCGTTACCATTTTCAATAAGACTTAAGCTACCTCCTAAATCTAATACGGAAGCGGCATTACCACCTGTGTTGCTAATATAAAAACTATCGGTTGCGTTTGCGTTTTCAAGTTGAATTCTTGCACTACCTTTTAGTTTTAAAACATCACTACTACTTCCTTCACCATCTATAATTAAACTACCGGTCATTGTACCACCAGTTAAAGGTAAATAAGGTCCACCTGTAGTTGGTGTACCACCGTTAATATTATCTACCCAAATATTAGCATATCTTAAACTTGTTGAACCTAAATCAATAGCTGAATCTGATAGTGGTTTTGCATTTTGACAAATAAATATTGTATCTGCAGTGTCTTCTGTGAATCTCAAGAATTCAGCACCACCAACAAAAAACCTTAATCTATCATCAACATCTTCTCCAATATATGTATGAGAACCACCTCCAAAATATAATTTTTTACCTACTGCAATATTCACGTTTCCTGCAAATGTACTAGTAGATGCAGCGTTACCAACTGCTATTCCAGTATTAAAGTGTGCCCAACCAGAATCTGACATGTCTAGTCTAAGAGCATTTACTGCGCTACCATCATCATTACCTGAAAAATAAATATCTGCATTTTCCGCTGGACTATTTATATAGAAATTACCACCTGATCTAAAAAATTTACCAAATATACCTCCTGAAACTTTTAAATGTATTTCTGCAGTAGCTGAGTCTAAAATTACTTCACCCGCAGAATCTAATAATATATCATCTACAGCAGCAATAGTAAAATCACCACCACCACTCTCTGTAAGTGTTGCGGCATTTGAACCATCTGCTGTTATAGATATAGAACCTGCATCAACAGTTAGGTTCGCGTTTATTGTAGCAGCACCATTAGAGTAAAACGTTCCTTGATTATATAAATCATAACTACCATGAACTGAAGTTGTTCCTACTGCTAATTTAGCTGTAACTGCAACATCACTAGAAAATAAAGCATCTTGTGATGTATCTATTGTTAAAGCCGTTCCACCATTGGAACTGATTATAAAAGGATGGCTTGAAAAAGTTCCAATATGAGCATTTGAATCTTGTGCAAACGCTTTTAAAGTTGTTGTTTGTGATGTATCTGTTATAGTTAAAGTTGGACTACTAGCAGAAGTCATAGTAATATCCCCTGCAAAAGTAGAGTCATCTGAACTAAATGTGATTGGTCCATCGGCAATTGTTTCTGAAGTTCCAGACCCATCCCATTTAACTACTTTTTGTCCTGTACCAGCACCTGATATAACAGATGTGTTATCTATTTTTTGCCACGCAGCACCTCCAGTTAAATTACTATTGTAAACAACCCAGTCACCTGTATGCCATGAATCTGGTTCAGTACCTGTGCCGTTTGGAGTAGCAGCTCCATTAGCGCTACAAATATAATAATAACCATCTTGTTTTGTTACAGTATTTAAATTAGGATTACCATAACCAGAATTTAAACTAACATCTGGATCCCATGTTCCTCTAAAAGTTGTAGAACCAGTTATACTAGTATCTACATATGCTTTAATACTTTGCTGTGTAGCTAGCGCTGTAGCACTATCACTACTCATTGTGTCTTCGTCTAAGATTGTTGTAACCGTAGCACCACCACCTATTTTAATCCCATTATTATTAGCTAATAATCTTTGACCACCACCAGTTACTAATTGAATAGAATCAGCTGTGTTAAATCCAAAGTAAGTATTTCCATCATTTACGTGATAAATATAACTAGGCATGTTTAAAGTTTGCGTGAAATGCACACCACTATTTGTAATATTTACTTGCTCAGCCCCACCAACATAAAACTTAAGATTACTATCACTTTCTTCTTCTATATAAGTATGACCACCAGCACCATCTAATAATAATTTTCTACCTTGTGGTATAAAGAAATCTGTTGATCCTACTACACCAACATCACCACTAATACTAAATCTATCACTACCACCTGTGTGTACTATAAAAGTATTAGCACCGCTGAAACCAAACTGAGTATCACTATCACCATCATGAATAAGATAATTAGGTATAGTTAAACTACCTGCAAAAGTTGCCCCAGATGCTGCAATTCTAAAATATTCTGTACCTCCAATTTGATAAACCTGATCAGATGTTGAATTAACAATTAAAGCACCGCCAACAGAAGACAAAGCAATATTGCTTGAGTTATCTGTATCTGTTAAATTAAGAGCAGGAGCAGCATTAGAAATTGTGATATTGCCTGACATTGTTCCACCAGCTAGTGGTAAATAAGGACCACCTGGTAAATGCGAACTAGAATTAGTTTTAACCA
>Ga0098049_1000950_pt1 | contig 11255 bp, 14 predicted proteins | sample 13BtaG_FD_92582 | JGI IMG/M metagenome (GOLD analysis project Ga0098049, IMG submission 92582) | Marine viral communities from the Subarctic Pacific Ocean - 13B_ETSP_OMZ_AT15268_CsCl metaG | ecosystem: Environmental > Aquatic > Marine > Oceanic | place: Subarctic Pacific Ocean | collected...
ATATAGTTAACGCAGGGTTTGATCTGGGAATATATACAGACAAATTGCCAGATGCTTTAAAGGAGGCAGACCTTAGACTTAGAGAGCAAACAACATCAACAAGGGATGCACTTGTTAATGCGTTTGATGAAGAGTTTACTGATAATCTTTTTGCACAAATAGACTCAGGTGCTTTAAGTACGGCAGAGGCTCTTAAAGAGATAAGAAGGCAAGCCGAAGAGACAGCCATTGGAGAGCAGGCATTGGCTCAAATTACTGCTGATGTTTTTGCAGGTGCAGGAGAGGACGCAGGAGGTGCTTTAAAGGTGTTCGAAGCCTTAACTGTGGCAACACAAGAGCAAACGTCAGCACTTGACGAGCAAGGTCTAAGGATGGAAGCCGACATTGCACGACAGCAAGAAGTGGCAGAAGCAAGAGATAAGGCGTTTAACAGCGAAGGAGTGCAATCCTTTATGAAAGTACTTAAAGATTTAGGTGCGTTTTTAAGCAAGGTGTTTTTTGGTACTATCGAAGCATTATCATTTATAATTGACAATTCACTTATTAAGCCTATTGAATTTGTTATAGACGGATTTAATAAGCTTAAAGATGCAGCAGCATCAACCGTTAAACCTTTAAGAAACATTGCATCCGCTTTAGGTTTTACAAGCAAAGAAACAGACAAAGCATCACAGTCATCAGGTCAGTTTGCCAAGATATTGGAACAGCAAAAGCAAGCAGCACAACAAGCAGCAGCAGCACAGGCACAACTTGAGGCCAATACAATTGCAGCAGAGGCAGCACTTGATGCAGCAAGAGAACGAGCAGATGAGTATGTTGGAAGTCTTAGAGATATAGTTGCCGAGCAAGCACGACAGCCTATCCTAATGCAGGCAGAGGATATCTTTAGTCAAAGAAGTGCTGAAGAAATTACAACCAACCTTGAAAACGTAGCAAATAAAATTGAGGCAAACGCCAACATTACATCCGTAAGCGTTGAAGGAATTTCCCTTAGTGTTGAGGAATACGCACAACTTGCACAAGATGCATTAAACAACTTAGAGAAAGCAGAAGACAAAAATTCAAGAAGTAGATCAAGCCGTACATCTACGGCAATGTCTGAATCTGAAAAACTTGCACAGCAACAAGCACAAGAAGCACTTGACAGGATAAAGGCATTAAATGAAATTGTCAACGCAGAAACAGAGAGAACACTTGCGGAAAACCAACTTTTAGAGAAAAGACTAAACGACAAACTGCGAGAGCTTGATCTGGATAAGGACATTACACAAATGACAGCAGACGAACTTGCTGCACGTGAGGCGTTATTTGCAAAGTATAACGATGACTTAGAGGAACTAAGAGAAGCACGAAAGGCTGACAAATTAGCTAAAACAAAAAAAGAGTTTGACGAAAGTCTAAAGTTAATACAAGAAGGTTTGTCAACTGAGTTGCTTATTAAGGAGACAGCGATGCTTAATGAGTTACGCAATGAGCAACTTACCGAGGAGCAAAAACTTGCATTACAAGAGCAATTCCAGTCAGAATCATTAGAGTTACAACGTCAAGGATTGATTGACCAAATTGCGTTAATTGAGGGTACACTTGGCGATGGTGCAACAACGGCAGCACTTGAGCAACTACGCAACGCACTTGCAGGTATTAACCTTGAAATACAAAACGCAGGCAAAGACGAAGATGGCGAGCCTAAGACACTTGCCGACAGACTTGGATTAAACGAGGAGCAGGTTGCAAAAATCAATCAAGGGGTTGCAGGCGTAGAGGCAGGATTGGATGTAATGACTCAATTGACACAAGCAAAGGCAGCCGAGCGTTTAGCTAATGTTGACCAAATGCTACAACAGGGTGTGATAAACGAAGAGGAGGCTGAAAAGAAAAAAGAGCAAATCAAAAAAGATGCAGCACGCAAGCAACAAAAGATTGACATTGTACAAGCTGTAATTAATACGGCCAAGGCTGTTACTGCTGCACTTAACACACAGCCATTCTTTCCGGCAGGATTAATAATGGCAGGTATTGCAACAGCACAAGGTGCTGCACAGATTAAAATGATTAGGTCACAGAAGTTTTCCGATGGTGGAATCCTAAACGGCCCAAGTCACGCACAAGGTGGGATACCAATGTTTAGTAAAGGCGGTGCATTCTACGGAGAGGCTGAAGGTGGTGAGGCTGTAATGACTAAGGGCGTAATGGCAAACCCTGCACTTGCATCTATGGCATCAGCAATAAACGTTGCAGGTGGAGGAGTTCCTTTCTTTGCTAATGGCGGTGTTCTTGACCCTATACAATCAGCAACGCCAACAGACCGTGCAGCAGACATTATTGCGTCTGGAATGAAATCACGGCAGCCTGTATTGGTTGTCGAGCAACTGCGAGAACGTGAGAATAGTGTGGACGTAATTGAATCACTTAGAACAATAGGATGACAGACAACATACGTAAAATGATCAACACAGGTGCTTTTGTACCTATTAATGTAAAGCAAATTGCCAAGGCTTATTACCGTGAGCGTTTACAGATTCACGGAGAATCTATGAGGGCATACCAAGAAACTGCAAACAAGTTCGGACGGTCTGCTGAATGGGTTAGAAAAATAATGTAAAAAATACCAATAGGTTTGCGTATCGTTGTGTGATGCCAATAAACCCTGACAAGCCTGCGTTGACACAGAGTGATTACGACAGGTTTGACTATGCTTATGCCAAGGACTTAAAGGATAACTATCCTAAGATTTGGAAAGCAGGAGGCAACATAAGAGGCAATGAGGCTTTTGAGTATTTTACGAAATACAGAGAAGGCGAGAAGACGGAAGGCGTTTTGCAATGGGTATCGGAAAGAGAAGCGTGGGCATCTCGAAATTTCTCGTTTGGTGAGGGTTTCAAAGATGGCGAAACGAGTCCTAACCTTTCTAACATTGCAGGTATTGTTGCACAAATTAAATGGTCGGTTGTTGGCACATTAGGCGAAAAGCGTATGAAAGAAATAATAAACACAGTAAAAGCAAAAATCAACGATACGTCACTTGCCAAGATTAACAACAAATCGGAAGGTATCGAAGTGGTGCTTTCAGGCGAAGTTGGTACTTGGGACGTATCCGCAAGAAAGATTGCTGATGCAATCGAAGACAGAACAAGTGCACCTTTAGTAATCAAAATCAACTCAGTTGGTGGCGATGTGTTCGAAGGCTTTGCAATTTACAATGCAATCAAAAACCATCAAGGGCCAACAACGGCAATCGTTGAGGGACTTGCTGCGTCTGCAGGATCTTTAATAGCGATTTCGGCAGATATGTGCATTGTTAGACCTGCCTCGTTAATGATGCTGCATAATCCCCATACCGTGGCTGCAGGGGAGTCAAAAGACTTACGACAATCTGCTGAAGTACTCGACAAAGTGCGAGATATTATGGTTCAGCGTTACAAAAATAAAACAGGCCAATCTGAGGAATCCTTAATCGAAATGCTTGATGCTGAAACCTGGTTAACACCAGAGGAAGCAGTAGAGTTAGGCTTTGCCGACAAAGTAGATTATAGTGAGGAGCAAGTTGGCGGTTTACATTCATCTTTAATCACAAAAATCACAGCAATGTTCAAGACTAAAAGTCAAATCGTTGAGGCGTTAACGTCTGACGAAATTAAAGACCTTGCACTTGGTTTAGATGTATCTGCTAAACTTGAACTCGTTAAGGCATTAGCCGATAATGTAGAAGGAGTTAATGAGGTATGTGTTAAACTTGGTGAAGGCGCAGAGAAGTATATGTCTTCTCCAGAGGTTGCAGTTATCCCAATGGATGACCACGCTCTACTTATCGCTTTAGGATCATTAGAGGAGCGTGTAGCAGAAGAGCCTGAGGCAATGGAAGAAGAAGAAGAAGAAGAAGCTATGTACGAAGAAGAAGAAGAAGCACAAGCATCAGTTGAGACTGAGGTTGAAGCAGAAGCAGAGACTGAGGTTAAGTCTGAAGTTGAAACTCTTTCTCACGTTGTAGCCGAGTTAAAAGCTCAAATGGAAGAATTAAAAGAAGAGCGTGCTGCTATGAAAGTGCACACTCCTGACAATAAAGCAACAAAATTAGATTGGAAAGAAGTTGCAATTCAAAACGCCCTAAAATTTAAAAAATAATGGCAAATATTAGTTTAAACAGTTCAACATACGCAGGATATTTTAGCGATGTTGTCATAGCATCTTCCGTTTTAGGTGCTCGAACAATTGAAAACGGATACGTTACTTTGCACACAAACGTAGATGACAAAGCGACAGCAGTATTTGCTGACTCTTCTGTATCTATTGACGATGCAAACGGAGCATTCTCAAGTTCATCAACTACTAACCTAAGTGAGATTAAGTTTACACTTGGAAAGTATATGATCAACGCAGAGATTGACTACAAAAACCTTGATAACTTTTGGCTCGCTTCTCAGCAACCACGAGGAGCAGCAGGAGACTTCGCTGCACCTGCTTCTTTAGAGGATGCTTTCAATGCTCACTTTGCACGTAAAGCATCGCTTTTTGTTGGCGCAAGCATCTGGAGCGGATCTGCTTCTGCTATCACGCAGTTCGGTTCTTCTCAAGGTATTGCACAAGGTGGTTCTAACGCTGTAACAGGTCTAATTGACAAAATGTTAGCTGATTCTTCAGTTAATGACGTTGCTGTTGGAGGCACTTACAAGCAGTCTATTAGTGCTGCTACTGAGGCATCTTCTGCTGTAATTTCTGTCGCAAGTGGTGCAGATTATGCAGTTGGAGACAAAGTAACTTTAGAGGGACTTGCAGGTGGTACTTGGAACACTCAAGACGGTAAAACTTTTACCATTACTGTTGTTGCTACTAACGATATCACAATTGACTTAAACAGCACTTCTTTAGGTACTTGGTCAGCAGGTACGTTAACTTGCGTTAACAAAAACAATGTTGTTAAAGCATTAGAGGCTGCTTATGAGGCAATGGCTGATTCTATCCGCCTTGCTCCTGATACTGCAATCTATGTTCCTTCTCGCATTGCTGCTGCTTACAAAATAGCACAAGCCGAAGCTGCATACTCTCCGTCAGTATACTCTGCTGATTACCAACTTTCATACTTAGGTTACCCTGTTTATGAGATTCCAGAGATGCGTCCTAACGCAGTTGTTGTATCACGTGTTGCTAACCTACACTTTGCCACTCCGTTGTTGAGTGATCTTAATAGTGTATTGATTGCAGACCAAGCATCTGTTAACGCTTCACGTACTATTCGATACCGCTTAGACTTTTGTTTTGATGTAAATATCTCTGATGGTAAAAGCATCACACTTCTAAGCTAATTTTTTAACCTATTAAATAAATAAAAAATGGCTTTAAGTAGTTTAACAGTAGACAAGTGTAACAGAACAGCAGGCGGTATAAAACGACTGTTGCTTTGCGACCTTGCAAAAATTAGTACAGTAACGTTTGACGTTACAACGGACAAGCACGATGTGACAGACATCGACTTTGTTGCGACAGGAGCAGGTGAAGGATTTGTTGAGTTTAAATTTAAGAAAGGAGAGGCTCGCTATGAGTCTAATACTGAGAGGCAGGACAATGGAGTAGATGTTACGAGTACTAACATCTTTATGAACGTACCTGCACCAACATCTGCACAACTTTACGCCTTAGAGCAAGTGCGTGAGACTTGTGAGTTAGTTGCAGTTATCCAAGAGTTTGGAACAGGTAGATTGTTGCGTTTCTTAGGAGGCGACCAGCAAGAACTTGGTACTCTTGAGTTCGGTTCATTAAATGGTGGTTCAGGTTCTGTAAGAACAGATGCTAACACTTTTGAACTTTCTCTAATGGGAGAGCAAGAGCAACCTGCTTTTGTTATATCTGAATTAACAGGAAGTGGAGGTGCTATTACCGACACCGACTTGATGATTGCAGAGTTATTAACTCCAACTGAATAATATGTCTTGCAACTGCAAGGTGAAATCACAATACATAGGCAAGTCCATCTCCTTCGTTGGGGGTGGGCTTACCCTTGTATTCCCTTTAGACGGCTCAAATCCTTACGATGAAAAAACCTGTAAACAATTCCCTAAATTCTTTGAGTGCATTCCAGATACTAAACCTTCTGGACGCAAGTCACGAAAAGCCAACAATGGGCTCGGAGATAGTGGGTTACAGGGGAACAAAGTGGATAAAGTGGGGAGAGGACGGAAACGCAGGGCTGTTTCCTCAGAGGATAGCGGAAGCATATCAGAACTCAAAGACGTTAAGAGCAGTCCTATCACAGAAGAGCAACCTGGTAGCATCGGATCTCAAGACGGAGAACGAGAGTCTACAAAAGAAGATTGATAAGTTTACGAGTCCTAAGACTCACTATGATCTTAGAGAACTTATTTATCGTGTTGCTTTAGACGTACAACTACACGGTGAGGGATTTATTAAAGAAGTCCGATACATCGAGTACGCAGGCAACACACCAATTAAAGAGCGTAGTTTTGCAATGCACTTAGATGCTTCGCAAGTACGTTTCTCGTCCGATGTTGACGAATACCTTGAGCCAACGGCTGTATGGGTATCTAAGAATTGGGCACATTACTCACGCAATGAGTACCGACCTTATAGACTACCTTTATCAGGATTTGGCTATGAGGATTTTCACGATGACCAAGACCGAGTTTTTAAGAAGGTTTGTGTGCATCGCATAGGTGATTACGAGCCTGCAATGCAAGTCTATGGCCGAGCCAATTGGACAGGTGCGTATTACGATGCAATCCTTGAGAACTTGCTGCCACGCTTTAACTACACACACCTCCAGAACAGCATCCATCTTAGCGGTATCCTAAACGTTGAGATGCCATTCACACCTGATGACGATACAGCTAAAGAGATTCGTGATCGTATCCGTGAGCAGTTAAAAGGCGAGTCTGCATTTGGGCCAAGCACACCTGTAAACATTTCTGGAGGTGATGGTAAGCTATCACTTGTACAATACAACTTGCCAACTGACGGTGCGTTTAAAGACTTAGGACGTACCTGTGAGCGTAACATTATAATGGCAGCAGGATGGCATCCTTCATTGATGGGTGTTGAAGAAGCAGGCAAACTTGGCAACGTGCGTGAAGTAGAAAATCACCACAGACGAGTAATGCAATACGAGATTGAGCCATTACAAGAGAAGATACTACACACCTATTTGCATACCTTAGAAGGCACGGAGTACTACCAACTTGCAGAGCAGTCTCCAATTATGTTTGAGAACAAGCCAATGTTTACAGCACTTGACTATGTAAGCCAAGCAAAAGTAGACGAGGCCGTTCCATTATCTGAAATACAAAAAGAGTTAGGCTATGGCGTTGATGACAGCGAGTGATATAGTAACAGAAGCGTTTTACGCTAACTTTGATCCTGCCGATATTAAAGCACGATTCATTGACTTGATTGAGGACAATACAATTAAGGCTATTCTTGGCGATACGTTATATGCCTCAGTAAGCGGTGGGAGTCCATCTGCTGACGAGATAACGCTAAGAGATACCTACGTAAAGCCTTTGCTTGCTTATGGCGTTAAATCGCTTGTATTGGCTAATAACAGTCCACGCATTAGTAATGTAGGTGCAGCATATCCAAACACACCAAACGCAACTGCGACTGATGAGGCTCGTATGGTTGCACACAAACAAAACGAAACGTTAGTTCAACAACTACGTCAACGATTAATTGACTACCTACGTGATAATGCAAATACGTATGGATGGACTGAGCAGAACGATTCCGATTTTATAACCAATTCAATATTTGTAGTATGAGTTCAATAGTAGAATTTATTCAAACTTGGGGATGGCAAATTGCTTCAATCCTCTTAGGTGCTGTCGTGTTTTATGACCGATATATTGCACCATTAACGAAGTCTAAAAAAGACGATGAAATACTTGAGCGTATACTTGAGTTGTTGCCTGATGCAATCGAGGAGCGTTTATTTGTAGAAGTGGAGAAGGAGGACAAGAAGAGTGCTAAGTAAATTACTTGCCTCGCTTATTGAGTTCCTTGCAGGCTTTGGTAAGGCTTTGCCAACAATGGCAGACAACCAGGCAACACGCTTAGAGATTAAGCGACCTGCAAAAGAAGCACGAGCAAAATTGCGTGCAACTCGAATTAAGCGGAAGCAATTAAGAGCAGAGCGGAAACTTCGTAGAAGTGCAAAAAAAAGTGATACATAAAAGCATACTTTCAACGATACTTACAGCAATTGGTTGGTTCTTACTGCCTATTGCGTGGTATCTTGTATTCACTATTGCTTTAGTTGTCGCTGACCTTTACACAGGTTGGAAAGCCTCTAATATGCGTTTTATTAGTCGTGGTGTACGTAAGACAATTGATAAATTAATTGCGTATTTTATTGCTATACTTTTAGCACACGCTTTTGATCTTATTTATTTACCAGAGGGTAAGTTGATTGTATCCTTTGCGGTTAGTAGTGTAATCGCATCAACAGAAATGCTAAGTGTTTATGAGAACATACAACGGCAAACAGGCACAGGACTATTATCGACAGTCAAAAAGTTTATCAATGGTAATCTTAAATCCTGAAGGTGGAGGTACTATTGCAGGTCAGTACAATGGCAAACACTCTCCTGAGTTTAGACACGGCATCCTTAACGGTGGGAATTTTAGTCGTTGGATATGCAATGATCTTCAGAGAGAGTTAGATTACGAGACGCTACACTACACTAACATTTGTCCTGAACTAAGCAATGTATCCGAGTGTACACGTGTGCAGCGTTTAAACAGCTATACAATGGCTTATGATACGTTTGCCTTATCTATCTATACAGGAACACACGAACGTTCTGGAATACGCATCTTAGGAAACATACGAGAAGGCAGCGAGGAAATAGGCGAATTGCTACACGAAGAAATGTGCATTAATATGGAAGGCTGGCAAATGCCTGTTGAAAAGGTTTGCTATGATTTGGAACACGAACACGCTATTTTAAAGAAACCAAAATGTCCGTCTTTTGTTATTTATGCAGGGAGTGTTGACTTATACTATGATTATAGTCGAATGATAAACCTGCAATTTCAGGAGTCACTTGTTGGTGCATTATTTAATACAATCAAAACTATATGTCAGAAATCAGGCCAAGACTAAGCGGACAACGCAGAAAAGCATTTGAAAATATTACACGTGATGAACGAAGGATTCTTGTTATTGGAGACATACACGAGCCATTTTCTATTGATGGATATTTGGGATTTTGTCAAGACGTTTATTCTCGCCATAATTGCAATCAAGTTGTATTTATTGGAGATTGCATAGACTCACATTATAGCAGTTACCACGAGACAAGTCCAAACGGATACGGTGGAGGCGAGGAGTTGCAACTTGCCATTGACAGACTAAAGGATTGGGCCGATGCGTTTCCTGTTGCTGATGTTATTATTGGAAACCACGACAGAATGATAATGCGTAAGGCGTTTACTTCTGCAATTCCACAGCAATGGATAAAGTCGTACAATGAGGTGCTTGGTACAAATTGGAATTGGGCAGACAGAGTAGTCTATGACAATGTGCAGTACGTACACGGAGAAGGAGGCACGGCACGCACACGAGCCAAGAACGATATGCAGTCAACTGTACAAGGGCATATTCACACACAGGCCTATACTGAGTGGATGGTTGGCAATAAGTTTAAGATACTTGCAATGCAGGTAGGTTGTGGTATTGATCGTGAAAGCTATGCAATGGCATACGCTAAAAACTACAAGAAACAAGCAATTGGCTGTGGTGTTGTTATAGGCGGACACACAGCAATTAACTGCCTAATGGACTTATAGGCTTCCAGAAGCGTAAATCTGTCCGTATTTCATAAACTCTAAGAGACAGGCTTGATAGGTGTGTTCTATGACACTTCCTTTCTCAGCAGGCTTTGCAAATATACCTGCGGATGCGAGCCGAGCAACCATCGTAGTCCATCCAAAGTGATACTTGGGAGCAGAAGATTGGCTCTTTTCGTGAGTTCTGTCAAAGAATGCTGGATATCCTTCTTGAATGTGTGATTGAACAAAAGAAAAAAAAACGAGGCGGATAGTATTGCATCCATATTGATGTCCTGCCATTCCTTTAGTCTACGTGCAAACTCAATATCTGTCACTTCCTCAGGGCCACGTGCCAATGCAGCCAACAATACAAGTCCAACGTCTGCACTATCTTCTTGATCATAATCTGAGTCCTGTAAGAATTTCATTGCATCGTTGGCGTTTTCCCAATCTCCCACAGTCATAAATGGCTTATCACCTGCTTGTGCCTTACCAAGCACTGGTAACTGATACATAACGTCATTGTGCCAAAACTCTTTGACCTGTGGCATTTCTTCCATCCATACCATAAGGTTGCCAAGTATAGCAGAAAACTCCATTACATTGGCCTCACTTGCGTTAATGCCGAGCATAGAGCAAACAAGTTTAACGTTGTTCTTTACAACATCCTCGTCTGCTTGTGCAAAGGGTGCAATGCGTTCTTTATAATATGTGTAACTGACTTCGTGCCATCCGGACGGCAACTCAACGGTTTGCTGACCGTCTAATGTAGTGATCTCCAATGTGAACATACTCTAAGATAATTTTTTTTCAGTTAGGTGTTGCATATTAGAATAGAATGTTTATATTCGTCTTAAATTATTAACATTATGTACTTTATTAAATCAATCGAATTACACGACAAGAACGACTTTATAGTCTATTACGGAACGAAGGACTACAACTCTTCAGCTTATCGTATCACAACCGTCAAAGGTGAAGAATTAAAGGAGTGGTATGACGAACTTAATGAGAAGGCTTGGCCTACTTACGAAGAAATGATTAACGACAAGACAGGCATCTATATGTACACCAACAAGTACCTGACTTACTTTACCGAACTTTACCAAGAGGAAAAGTATTATGGCGAGGAGTGGTATATGAGGCGTAACGAAGTCGATGACTTTGAGATTTGTCCTTACGATGCTTTACGTGACTCAGAACAAGACAACGTTTAATTATGAACTTGATAAACAACAATTGTAGTCCTCAAGCAAGACGTATTGCAGAAGCGTTGCAAGAAGATATGCACGTTCAGGACTTTGCAAAATATACTGCTGAAGTATTGCGTAACGAGTACGGCAGCCATAACTTTCAAGCATTTATTACTAAACTCATTAATGAATTAGACAATGACACTATTGGATAAACTAAACCCTGAACAAGTAACAACCTTGTTGCTAAAGAAACACGAGCGACCTATGCACTACGAGCGTGCA
>Ga0098049_1000956_pt1 | contig 11196 bp, 6 predicted proteins | sample 13BtaG_FD_92582 | JGI IMG/M metagenome (GOLD analysis project Ga0098049, IMG submission 92582) | Marine viral communities from the Subarctic Pacific Ocean - 13B_ETSP_OMZ_AT15268_CsCl metaG | ecosystem: Environmental > Aquatic > Marine > Oceanic | place: Subarctic Pacific Ocean | collected 2015-01-16
ATTTTTTTTTGGTATCCATATATCAAACCTTTGAAGTTCTAAAAAATCTGGAGCTCCTTGACTAAGAACAATATCCTCAGGAAAAGATTCTTTTATTTTTGCAAACAGAAGAGATTCTTGAACCCATTTTATTTTTTCTGGCATTTTCTTAACCGCTCTGAGCTTTGAATCTGCTTCTTTTGACAATAAGTTTAGTTCATGCTTAAATAAGCCATTTGCTAAATCTAATAAATCTTTTCTGCTAATTTTTTCTGGCATTTTTCCATCAATACAGAAACTTTTTATTGGCCAAGTTGTATATTTCATTTCTTCCGAAATATATTTTGATAATTCCTTATAACTTTTAGGTTTGTATATTGCTTCGGTGAATGCTCCTCTATTCTCATTAGACCAACTTATATCTTTGTAATATTTAGAAAATAGACTGTGATGACTGTCATATTTTAGAGAAATTAATTGTTCAAATATTTTTAAATATTCATCATAAAAGCCCTCTGAAAAAATTGAAATATCAGTAAAAAAAGGGCCTTCACAACTTAATAGTCTAATATTAAGATTCAATTTAGATTTAAAACAGCAAGCTATTATTGCTTCAGTAAAGTATCGATAAGTTGATTCGTTATGCAGCTTAGTTAGATATTTTAATTTTGTAGTCCCATAGAAATTTTCTTCTTCTGCTTGTTCTAGTAAGTTATTTATTCTATGATGTGGTACGTAATAAGATTCTGAAGTTGAAATAAGTTTACTTAAAGCTTTATGGTAATTTTTGTTTAAGTAGTCTACGTAACATTCTTTTATTATTTTTTTACCATTTATAGGTCCTTTAAAATCATGCCATTTATTAATAGGCACTAAATTATAATCTAAAACCTTAAAAAAGTCAATTATGGTGAAACTGTGTAGAATTTCGCTATCAATCATTTTGTTAACATCAGCTTGAAAAAAAACATTTAAAAACTCTTCTATATAGTATTTTTTTAAATTGTGTGAAATAATACGCTTGAATCTAGTATTTGAATTGTTTGGAGATTTTACTTCATTAGTAATGTTAAAACATAAATTTAGATACTTTTTAAAAGTATCTTCACCTAATTCAGCATAATCAAATTTCTGTAAAATCATATTAGAGGCTGAAAAATTAAAAAAACCAGAATGGTAATCAATTTTATTTAAAAATCTATTTGAGTAATCAATTTCAAAAATTAATTTATTTTTTTGGAATTTAAATCCATATTCTTTTAATAAATCTGAAATGAATTTATTCTCTTTTTCAACTCTTTTTAAGTATTTAATTTCTTTTTCCGTTAGTTTAATTAATTTTTTGAGTATTTCATAAAAGTCAATTTTATTTTCATTAACAATAATATTTACACTGGAGGGGTCATAATCTTTGTTGATTGAATATGAAGAAAAAAGAATAGAAATTCTTGAAAAATCTAACCTCATAAAATCCGAAACCTTTGTTTTAATCTTTCTTAATTCTGGGTCATTTTTTAAATCTACATTTATTGAAAAAGTTTTGTTTGAAATTAACTCATCATTTTTATAAATTTTAAATGTTTGGGTTTGATTTTTTTCTTTTTTGATAAAATCTTCACCATTACCATTGTGATAACTCTTTTCTTCTTCTTCTTCTTCTTCTTCTTCTTCTTCTTCTTCTTCTTCTTGTTCTTTTTCTTTAGAAATCAGTTCTTCTTCCTTTTCTTCTTCTGAGTTAGAGCCTAATACCAAAATAATTAAAATAAATAAAACGCATAAACCTAAACCTAAATAAAACTCAAAATCAGATGCCATCTTCTAAATTTAATAATTTATAAATATATGCAAGTATTACTCTGTTTTTTTATAAATTATTTCTAATAAAATAGAGAGGATTGAATTTGAGTAAATCTATTATAAGTCAGGCATATCTTCTTCTTTTAATTCAGCAACTTCTAATCCTCGTAAGTAGGTTAAACTAACATTTAAACTTGAATGACCCATTGCCTTTTGTAGCTTGGTTAATGACCCTGTTCTTTTAAAGATTTCTATCGCTCCAGAATGCCTAAAAGAATAAATCGTTACACCTTGTTCAACGGAGGGAAAAGCACGCTTAAAACGCCTAAAAACCGTCTTAAAATAGTCGTTATTATAGGGGGTTGGAGTGCCACTAAATATATTGTCCTCTAAACCCTTTTTTATGAGTATTTCACGTATGTATTTAGGTACAGGAACAATTCTATTTCGCTTTGATTTTACTCTATCTCCACTTATGCTAATAGTGCTTAAATCATCACTAAAATCTTCCCATTTTAACAATCTAATCTCTCTATGTGGACGCAACAAACAACCATAAGTTAATAGGCAACATAAATAAAGATTATAATTAAACTTCATCATTAAACATAGTAGGTTATTTAAATCCCCAATTGGTTTATGTAATTTTTCATTTTGTCTTTTAGATTTAAGTTTTGAAGTTGATATTTCAAATCCTTGTTCGTTTAGATAATTAGTCAATACATTAAAATGTCTTCTGACAGTGTTAAAGCTAGTATTGTTTGAGTAGGATAGGAGATAGTTATCAATAAACTCAGTAGGTATTTCGTCTTTGTTTATTAGCTCTTTTCTTAGTACGAAAGAATAAGATTCTAAAGCTTTTCTGTAAGGAATTGATAGATTCTCAGATAACTTTCTTTTAATCAGATAATCAAATCTTTCTAATTTAGATTCGTGTTTAACTTTCTTAAAAGAATAGTTATTTCTAATTAGATAGTCATAAGTAAGCTTAGCTAATAGTTCAGCTTGTTTACGTTTAAGGTTTTCGGGATAGTTATTAGGTTTTAAATCTAATCCAATTTTTGAACCTGTTAATAATCTATAACGTTTAGAATTGATATAAAAATCAATAAAGTATCTACCATCTTTTTTTTGGCAGACAATAGGGTAAGTAATGTTCATCTCGGCACTATTTAGGCATTAATTAAAAATTTAAATTTTCAATTATGTCTAAATGACTGACTTGTAAATAATTACAATAGGTTTCAGTTGGTTAGAACGCCTGATTGTGGTTCAGGAGGTCGCCGGTTCGAATCCGGTCTTCCACCCAAAAGTAAGCCCTCGAGATATCGGGGGTTTTTTTGTTGTTCTAACTACTGGATGTCCTCAGACATAATTACCTTTAATATACGAATTTTTACCCTGTTCTCGGCACTATTTCGGCACTTTTTGATGTTTAGTCTTCGGACTCCATGTGACAACTGTACTATTGCGTAGAGCTAAAGCTCTACTTTAAAAACTTTTAGACTTTGTTGTGTTTGTTTAGTTAAATAATAAAGCCAAAAAGTTTACAACGTAAAATGAATTTCTACACATCTGAGTCATCTATTTAGATAAAATCAAACCATTTGAAATAAATTAACTTTTATGCGAGTTTACTGGTCTACAGAGATAGAATAGGGGTTATATACTGTAATTCATCTTATTTAATTAACAAATTAGGTCAATAACTTATATGAAATACAACAGATTATATCCTTTTAAGTTATCATATTGTAAGACCATTAAACTTAGTACATATATGGTTTAAAGACGTTTAGAAAACTAAGATATTTTCTACACAAGACCTTAAGTTTCCCATTAAGGTTTGATGTTGTAAACTCGGATAGAGTGTGTGAGTGGGTAAGCACAGCAGTTTTTCCTGTGTCAGTAGTAATAGACACCAAGTGAATAGGTTTTCTGCCTTGATTCTGATGGAGGGTCCTTCATACGAAAAGAGTTATATCTTTTTTAAATGAGGTGCGCAGTTATTACTTCTTTAGAAAGCGTCCTGTCGGACGGATGTTTATGAGAAGTATGTTTATGTGTTTAAGTAGAGTATGTTTGGAGGACATTCCAAAATGGACGACAAACTAAATACTAATTAATATTCTATATTTAGTTATTATGAAAATTACTACTTGGAACATTAGACATGGTGGTGGCAGTAGAGTAAAAGAAATATCTCAATTCTGTAGTGAAAATAGAGATAGTGATGTTTTAGTAATTACTGAATTTAGAAATAATAAAAACAAAGATTTAATTATAAAGGTTTTAGATAACTTCGGGTACACTAGGATATTTACAACTGATGCAGAATCAAAAATCAATTCTGTGTTAGTTGCTTGCAAGAATGAAAATAAAGTAGAAGTATTTGATGAATTAAAAGAACATAAACAAAGAGTAATTAAAGTAAAGAATTCTAATTTTTCAATTTATGCTTGTTACTTTCCTCAACAGAAACTTAAGAAAATAGTATTTGATTTCTTACTAAAAGAAATAAAGAATAACCCAAATGAAAATATAATTATAGTAGGCGATTTCAATACAGGTAAACATTACCTAGATGAGAAAGGGGCATCTTTTTATTGTGCTGAATATTTAAATAAGCTTGAAGCTGCAGGAATGTTAGATGCTTGGAGATTTATTAATAAAGATAAAAGAGAATATTCCTGGTATTCGAATGCAGGTAACGGATTTAGAATAGACCATTTTTATGTTTCAAATAATCTAAGCAACTACATTAAGGATTGTTATTATAACCATCAATACAGGGAAAATAAGTTTAGTGACCACTCATCAATGACGCTAGATTTAGAATTGAAATAAACTATGCAACTAATGCATAATCACTATATCTACTTTTAAACTCATTGTATAAAAGTTCTGTCTTTTTAGAAATATCTTTATCATCATAAGTAGGGTAGGGTAATTGTTCAAATAAAAAGTCATTTATCTTCCTCTTTACAGCTGAAGAAGTCTGTATTTTTTCAGTCCAATGATTAACTTTAAATTCATTATTCTTTAATCTTTCTAATAAACTACATGCAGCATCTTTAACTGATGATTTTTCTTTATCAGTAATTTTCTTTTCAGAGCATAGCATATCAAAAACAAGTAATTCATCTTCTTCTAAATTTTCTCTTTCAGCTCTTATGCTTTCTTCGGAAAGTTCACTTAATAATACTACAAGTTCTTCAAATATTTCTTTTACAGCTTTATAATCTTTTCCTCTATTGTAGCTATCAATAATTTCTTCATAACGTTCATGAAAATTAATTCTCATCGGGTTTTGGTCTAGCAGCTTATCTAATTTAGATTTAACCTTTTGTTTTATAGATTGAACAGCAACATTCTTATTGCTTTTTACCTTTAAAAATTCCTCCTCAATCTTCTTAAAATCTAAACCACTTATATCTATTTTCTGCCCATAACCATCAATTTTTGATAGTTCTAGATTTAATGTTTTGATAGATTCATTTACAACATCCTGAACCTGCTTAACTATGTGGGTTATATCAGCTTCCTCAATTTTTGCATTAATCATCGAATAAAGAGCATTAATAGCATCTCTTTTAGGTTGATACTTGTAAATTGCATTATTAGGCATTAATGCTTTGTATTTTTTAAATAATTCTCTAGATAGAACTCCAAACTTTGTTTTTGTTTCATCATTAGTACATATTGCATTAAAGCCCTCTTGTATGTATTTAATTCTGTAAAGATTATCTTTTGCTTCAACTATTTTAGTTAAGCTAAACTTACATTCATTTTCTAAAAAATATTCAATAGATTTTATTGCTTCATTTAATTCTTCAGTTAGTTCTTCTAAAGGTTTCACTGGAGAATCATTCTCATTTGAGTCTTCTCCTTTACTTCCTGAATCACCATAAACCGCTAAAGCTTCTAATAGAGCTTTATATGTTTCGATATAATCTACTATCAGACCATTGTTTTTCTCTGTATGCACTCTGTTAGCTCTTGCTATAGTTTGCATTAAAGTATGAGACTTAAGTGGTTTGTCTATGTACATTGTTGATAGACTTTTAACATCAAAACCTGTAATCCACATTGCACATACAATAGCAAATCTAAAAGGATGATTCTCATCTTTAAAATCTGTTTCCAAGTCTGAGTTATTCATTTTTAGTCTATGAGGTTCAATATCTAATCCCCATGCTTCAAACTTTTCTATTTCATTTTGCTCATGACTAACAACAACTCCAATTTCAGTTTCTTTTGACCATTTCCATTCTCTTTGCTTTTTTAGTTTTTCTTGTTCGTCAGTTATTTTATTTATAACTTTTTGTTGCTCATCTAAATATTTCTCCCAAGCCTCAGAGATGTATTTATACATTCTAACAGTTGTTACTTTATCAATAGCTACGAACATAGCTTTTCCTTTATATCCTCTGTTATTGAAATGTTTAACTACGTCTTTAGCAATCGCTCTTAATCTTTTTTCTGAAGTTAAAATCGGATATTCTCTTGCAAAAAGCTTCTTAAGTTTCTCTTCTTGATTATCATCTAGTTCTTGTTCTTCAATTGCTTCTCTAATTTGATGATTTATTTCAGTGTTATTGAGTTCTAATTTTTCACCTCTATTTTCATAATATAATGGCACTGTAGCTCCATCTTGAATTGAACGTTTAAAATCATACTTAGATACGTAATCCCCAAAAATTCTTTTAGTTAGTTCATCATCTTTAAATAATGGAGTTCCTGTAAAACCTATAAAGGATGCATTGGGCAGAGCTTTTCTTAAATTCATAGCTAAAGAACCTCCCTGAGTTCTATGCGCTTCATCTGAAATAACTATAATGTTGTCTCTGTCAGTTATCTTCTGCTCAAAATTGAATTTATGTATAATTGAAAACAAAAACCTTTTATCACTTTTTAATAGTTCCTTTAGGTTTTCTCCACTCTTGGCTCTGGCTGTTTTATCTTTAACAGCTCCAACACCAGCAAATGTTCCATATATCTGCTTATCAAGTTCATTTCTATCAGTAACTAATAAAAAGGTATAACCTCCACCTAATACTCTTAATATCTTTTGACATAAGAATACCATAGAGTAACTTTTTCCTGAACCCTGAGTATGCCAAAAGACACCAAGCTTTTGTGCATCCTCAATAGAAATGGTACCGTCTTTTGCTTTTTGTCTGGTAGCTTGAAAATGATTTATTGCTTTGTTAACTCCAATAAATTGATGATTTCTAGCTACTAATTTTGCTACGGAACCAACAGAACTATCAAATAAAATAAAGTTCTCAAAAAGGTCTAATAGCCTGCTTTTTTCACATGTTCCTTTAACTATAGTATCTAAACTTATAATTCCTTCATCTTCTTCAGAAATACGTTTCCAATCATGAAAATGTTCATACTTAGAGCTAATTGAACCAATTTTACTCTCAGCTCCATTACTTAAAATTATAAAGGCATTACAGTGGAATATTTTTGGTATAGTGTTCTTATAATCACTTAAGTTTTTCTCATATGCAGCACGAAGTTTTACGTTTATTCCTTTAAGTTCTATGAATACAATAGGAAGCCCATTAACAAAACCGACAACATCAGGGCGTTTTCTTCTTTTTGATTTTCCCTCCATCCAAAGCTGCTGAACAGCAATAAAATTATTATTTGCAGGGTTTTCAAAGTCAAATACTTTTATTCGTTTGTTTTTTATTATTTCTCCTTTATTATTTTTATAAGTAACAGGTATTCCATCTTTAAGAAGAGAGTATTTTTCAAAGTTAATTTCAACTATATTTTTAGTTATATCGTTGCTATTAATTGACTCATATGCCAAATCATAAGCTTGTTTGGGTAAGTTAGGATTGAGATTTTGAATTGCCTTATAAAAGCGACTTCTTAATATCACATCTGCTTCACTATCTCTACCTAAAGTGCCATCTTCTCCAAAAGTTTCACCTTCATAAACGTTCGCTACTTCCCAGGTTAATGCCTGGAAAATATCCATACATGGTTGTTCTATTAACTGGTCTTCTGAATAGTCTTTGCTCATACTTCTATAGTTCTATTCATTAAACGTGGTAATAAAATATCTCTTGCTGCTTTTAGCTTTTGGTTTTGATTCAATAAAACCCTTTTCATTTCATATTGGGCTGATACTTGTTCTTCAAATTTTTGTATTAAACCATTTTCTGGTATTACAAACTCTGCTCTTTTCAAATCCTTTGGATAAACATGAGGTTGAGCAGCACCTCTTTGCATTCCAAATATTAATTCTTGGTGATTTAATAATAAATTATGAATAAAAAAAACTGAATCACTCAAGTTAGAATCAATGTATGAGCAATCTGAAGCCCAAATATCTTCCAGATACATATTTACATATCCAGCATTTGCTCCAGAAGCACTTACTGTAATTACTGGATTAGAGGTGTTTGATGTATTATGATAATAAGCTGGTTTCAACCCTCCTGCAACAACTGGAACATTACCCTCTTTGATTGTACTTTTTGTAATGTTTTTACCTTTCTTGATTTCCGTAAACTCTCCTAAAGCTTTTTCTTCCCACCCTTCAGGAAGTCCTGTTTCTTGATTGATAGGAGTATTTTCATGACCAGGGAAACGCAGGTTCGCAAACCACTCTTTATAGATGTTTTGTGAAGCTTGTTCTAATAGTTTAATACGCTTTATGTTGTTTTCTATTAAATTATCGTATGCACTTAGAATGTCGGCTATGTGTTTTTGGGTTTGAAGAGATTTTGGATATTTAACATTAATGGAACTTAAAATATTCCTGTTAAGCGTAGGAACTGCAACACCTCCATTTAAATTTTTAAAATCAAATTGATGAAGGAAGTAATAGATAAATTTTGGATTATTACCTTGAAAATCCTTTACCCATAAAGAAGTATTGTGAGCCCAAAAGTCTTCCTCTAAATATTGAAATACACCTAAAGTTCCAGAGCGTCCTGTCACAACACCTGGAGCACATACCTTAAATTCACTATGATAACCTATAATTCCTGTTGAACCAACAACAGGATAAGTACCGTTTTTAAATTTACTTTTTGGCAAATCAAACCCTCTTTGAAAAGTAATGATATTATTTAAAGATTTTGTTTCCCAACTCATAAGTCTAAGTCGTTTAAATTGGTTTGTATCTGATTTGCCAATACATTGGCTTCAGTATTCAATTTTTTAAGCTCTTCTTTGATTAGACCCATTTCGGTTTCATAATCAAAATCATGGTCAATTTGGTCTTCCACGCCTACATAACGCCCTGGTGTTAAACTATAATCATTATCAGCTATTTCAATTCTGTTAACTACCTTACAAAGACCTAAAACATCTGTGTATTCTCCATCTGGAAAACGACTTGTAAGCCATTCTAATTCGGTTGTATTATCAGTAGCTTTATAGTCTTCAACTAACTTATTAAAGAGCGTGTTATCGCCTCTATACATGCCTACAATAGCGTGTATATTGTTTAATTGTTCCTCGGTAAAGTCATGTAAGTTAGAAGATACTTTTCTGTATACGTTTCTTAAGTCTAACATTAGTACTTGGTCCTTGCGCACTTCATCTTTCTCTTTGGCTCTATCAAAAAACCATAATGCACAAGGCAAGGTTACGGTATAGAAAAACTTATTTCCTATAGAAACCATAACATCTACTGCTCCCGTATCAACAATTTGTTTACGAATCTCTTTTTCACTGTGTCCTGCATCAGAGCTAGAGGAAGCCATAACAAATCCTGCTCTTCCTGTTTCATTTAAATAACTGTAGAAGTATTGAATCCATAAATAGTTTGCATTATCACTATTTGGTAATCCAAATGGTAATCTTGGGTCATTTTTTACGCTGTCCTTATTTTTATCAACTCCGTCAACATTAAATGGAGGATTAGCCATAACAAAGTCGCATTTACCAACTAGTTCATGTTTGTCTTCATAAAAAGTATTTCCTTGAACCATATCACCATCTAAGCCATGAACAGCAATATTCATTTTAGCAAGCTTGGTATTAGTATCTGTTTTTTCCTGACCGTAAAAGGTTACTTTTTTGGAAGCATCAAATCCATTTTCCTCAATAAAATGCGCAGTTTGTACAAACATACCAGCACTTCCAGCAGCAGGGTCTAGTATAACGCCATGGTTTGGTTCAATAATGTTTACTATAGTTTTTACAAGTGATGGTGGAGTGAAAAACTCACCACCCTCTTGAGCTCCACTTTTTGCAAAATTATTTAAGAAGTATTCATATATATGTCCAAAAGCATCTCCTGGCATATTATCCATTACTTCATTGTTAAATATTCTTAAAAGCTGTTGTAATAGGTCTTTTTCAAATAAATTATAAGTTTTAGGTAACACACCAACTAGGTCTTCATACTCAGCTTCAATATTTCTCATTGCTTCGTTTAAATGCTCTCCTATGTCAACTCCATCAGGTAATTCAATTATTGAACTCCACCTGGATTTTTCAGGCAAATAAATTGCTTTAGCATCTAAGAAATCATTTTTTGTCATTTGTCTAACTCCTCTAACAGGGTGAACTGGAAGGGTTTGTTTTATTTCTTTTTCAGCTTTAATAAATCTATTGTTAGCGTGTCTTAAAAAAATAATTCCAAGAACTGGAAATGAATATTCTGTTGCAGTAAGTTTACTGTTAGCTCTTAATTGGTCAGCAGCTTCCCAAAGTTTTGATTCTAACTTCTTTAAATCTTCATTAATCATATGTCCAATTTAAGAAAAATAAAAGTTCGATATTCTGATATTGCAAAAAATATTAGTTCGTTTTTAATATAAATGATGGCATAAATATTGTTTTCTTAATATATATGAGAACAATCCTTTTATTGGTACTTTTATTTATATCATGTGATACTGATAACTGCGACCTTTCAGAATATCCTAGTTCTCCTTTAAATGAACCTTATGCTGTACAATACGGAGATGACTGGGTTGAATACACTTATGTATGTGTTGACGGCTACAATGAGATTTGGACATATGTTATTGAACAAGGATGTTGGGAAGCATATAGAGAAACTCAGTATAATGTTCTTTGTGATTAAGAATAAATTTTTATGTTATGTTTTTCACATTCTAAATCCTCATTACCATTTATAACAGAGATTAGCATATCATAATCATACCCCTCCTTGACTTCAATTAATTTGACGTTGTTTTTTAAACAAAGTTTTCTTTTTTTATCATCTCTTCTAACAGTTTCCTTAAAACCTTCAATACCTCCAAAAAAATCTACTGGTTCATAATGTTGTATTCCATTGAATTCTATTGCAATATTTTTTTTTGGTATCCATATATCAAACCTTTGAAGTTCTAAAAAATCTGGAGCTCCTTGACTAAGAACAATATCCTCAGGAAAAGATTCTTTTATTTTTGCAAACAGAAGAGATTCTTGAAC
>Ga0098049_1000959_pt1 | contig 11184 bp, 15 predicted proteins | sample 13BtaG_FD_92582 | JGI IMG/M metagenome (GOLD analysis project Ga0098049, IMG submission 92582) | Marine viral communities from the Subarctic Pacific Ocean - 13B_ETSP_OMZ_AT15268_CsCl metaG | ecosystem: Environmental > Aquatic > Marine > Oceanic | place: Subarctic Pacific Ocean | collected...
CATTGGTACCCCACAACAAGACAATTATTACCAGCTGATATGTTGTTGTATCCACCTACTATAGAGTTAGCACCACCGGTTGAAATGCTGTTCGTGCTACCTACTAATAGACAGTTTTCTGCGAGTCCATAGTTACCGTACCCACCTATAATACTTCTATCCGCACCCGAGTATGAAGTGTTCTGGTAGCCTGTTGTAATCCCAACACTAGATGAAGCAGTGTTACCTTGCCCAGATACGTTATTCAAACTGCCAGAAACAGTATTATTATACCCACTTACCAAACAATTCGGGCCGCCAGCAGCATGCTGATTTCCCGCTACAACGCTTCCCCCACCAGTAGTAACGGAGTTATAACCTACAGTAAGTGTGTTAGTTACGGTTACTGCACCAAAACCAACAGTAAAAGCCGTAGAGTCATTAGCGTCTGCACGTAAATAATCATGACTTAGCTTAGCAGGTGTTACTGCGTCATCAGCTATCTTCGCTGTAGTTACGTTTGCATCAGCTATTTTAGTAGTAGTCACCGCGTTAGACTGTAGAGCTGTCGCCGAAACAGAAGCCGTGTTCATGTTAGTTGAGGTTATTGTGTTGTGCGCTATTTTGTCGCCTGTAACTGCGTCATCAGCTATCCTTGCTGTAACTACAGCACCGTCTGCAATTGTTAAAGCTGTAGCTCCTGTAACCTCTCCTGTATGAGTAGCATTAGTTACTTTAGCTGTGTTAGCTGCAATAGCTGAGTTTATAGAGTTTGCAAGTTTTGCGTCTGTTACAGCATCGTCAGCAATTTGCGCTGTAGTTATAGTACCTACAAGGCTAGACGTAGGGTATCCAGTAGCATCGCTTAGATCAAACGCAGGTGTGGCATCAGAGCCACCTAGTGACAACGTAACACCACCAAAAGATATTGTGGAGTTTTCTAACTTACTATTAGGTATAGAGCCATCAATGATGTCACTGGTATCATACTGCAACGCCTGTGTAATAGCTTCGTCTATATTTTGAAAGTAAATTCTAAGCGTCGTATCTCGTTGATGCGTTAACGCCTGACTATATTCTGCAGGAGGATTTGGTAGTGCAGGAGCATGAAAATTTCTAGCTGTATTTCGTATTTTATTAGCCACTACTTAGCGCCCCGTCTACCATCCGGACGCATATTTATTCTAGGCGTTCCTAACTGCCATCTTGTTCCCAAAGAATTAGAAGCTACTTTAAGTGCCATCTCTCTACCACGCATACGTATATTTACTATATCTGTGTAGTTGTCAATCTCAGTAGATACTTGTACTTCTCGTTCACTACCACCCCCCACAGAATCATGGTCTAAAGCCCCCGGCTCGTTACCCGCTAGTATAGTAAAATCAACGCTAGGCGCATCTGAATCAGAGCCCACAAAAGACATATCAGGGATTAATTTATCTACAAAGGTAAAACTATTGCCAGACTCTATACCAAACCTACCCGATGTTATGTGGGCATTTATGGGCTGATTTATAGCCACTTGACCGTCGTCGTTACCATTCTCATGTTCTACTAGGTTGTATGTATTAGTAGCGGCTAATGGAAAATCATTTATAGGTGAGTCTAACCAAGCACTGCGATCTAGTGTACCTACATACCAAATGTCTTCGGCATAGTTATAGACTACATACTTATCTGGCGCTACTTTAGCTGTGTTGTCCTTAGATACATAGAACCACCATATCTCGTGGTATTCTTCCACAGTGCCCGCAAATACTTGTCTATGTTGTCCGGGATTCATGTCATCAAATATGAATTTTCTTACATCGCACGTCAAGGGTTGCACCGTACCATCGTACTTGTAAAACTTGTTCACGCCCATCCAATATGCGACTCCGTTGGCGTAAGCAGCGGCCTTCGATGAAATAACTGACATGTTTGATCCCATCAACGTAGAACTCCATACCACTGGCGCTCCAACATATTGCAACGAATACAGCGCAGCATCGGTGAAAACCAATATTTCTTGCCGTGATTGGAGTGCAGTCATTATCTCGGTGCCTTGTGATAGCTGTATATCTCCCGATTGATTAGTAGAACGTGGTCGCCAGTCGAACATATCTTCTTGGTCTGACCAACGTATTAACATGGGGTTAAGCGCCTCGGTAGTGTCTCCAAACGCGTTACAGCCAAAACAAAATACAAAACGGCTAGAATCAGACACTAACAAATTATTTTGCACAACAGGCACTTCAGCCGAAAGCTCATATTGCGCCGTAACACTTGCCCCACCCCCACTTGTTGTCTGGAGAGCCGGTTCCGCGTTGGGTATATCTACAGTAAAAGTGTTAGCCGCAGCGTCTACGGAAGTTATCTTATGTCTAGCATTAATTACAGAGGCTGTAATTGTAGATACGGTTGTAGCCCCCGATATAGTTACGTGCTGTCCAACTTCAAAAACCCTGTCTAGCGTAGAGTCTCTTAGAACTATACTCTTAGAATTTTCAGTAACGGTTATAGGGTTAGAATTAAAAACAAAAGTAAATATAGGGCCTCCAGCAGTGCTCGCTGGAACTGCGCTAATCTTAATGACTTCCTTATTAGCACTCACCGATACAACTGTTGTACCATCAGCAATCCTCCCCGCTGTGGTGCATGTAACTATATCCCCAACCCTAATTTTTGCTCCAACGGCAGTATCTACAGAAGTTATAACGTCGAACCCACTACTTATAATCCCTGTAGAAGTTTGCGATAAACTAACAGCCGTGCCGTTAAGTACATTTTTTGCTGCTACAGCTCTTGTGCCTGTACCTTCACTTGTGTCCCAATAATATAACTCACCCCCACGAGGGCCTAGAATTAAGTCTTCGCCAAAATTAGCTTGATTCCACACACGTAGTTCTTCTGTATTTCCTGCGTTACCACCCCATTCACTAGCATTCCAGTCTAAAGATTCCCACCCATTTGCAGGTATCTGAAAGTCTGAGCCGGGTGGAATTAGATAACCTACCTGTATATCGCCATTATCAGGCAATAATTTTATACTATTGCTGTTGTTGGCTGCGGTAGCTACTGTAAACTTATACTTGTCTTCATCTACTACCTCGTCTATCGTATGTTCAGTATTCAAATCACTTATGGGTATACCATAGTATGGGCCACCTGTAATTCCAGAAATTACTACCTTATCTCCCGCTACCGCCCCATGCCCTGCATTGGAAAAAATTACCTGTTTGCTACCATTTATAGTAGACATATACCCGTTTACCGGTAAAAAAGAAGGTAAACCTAGGCTTCCAGACTTACGGAAAGGAGTTATATCGTAATATTCAGTGCCTTCCGCTATAAAAAATTTAACATTAGTGCCTACGCCAATATACTTTACAAACGAGTTACTCGCCCATTGGTGCAACGACCTACAAACCCCTGTAAACGTATTAGTACCAACCCTACGCCACCCACCAATTTTTTCAGGATAACCTTGCCGAAAACGTACCTTGTCGCAGTCGTTCCAGCCCGCTTCGTTGGAATACTTAGTTATTTCTTTGTTTATTCCGGGATTAAACTGAAGTTTATTTAGTGGCATATTAGTATTTCCAAGCTACTGGGGTAGTCTCTCGCGTGTCTACGTGTACAAAGCCTTTAGCGACACCGATACCATTGAAACCCATGATAGAAGCATTACGTATGATAGCCATACGTTGTGCACCACCAACTACCTTTATGTCAGCAGCAATGCCCTGCGCATGTGTTCCTGCAGGTTTACCACTAAAGATTTTTGCCGCTTCTATGCTATGGTTAGGCGATCTATACCCACTAGTTACAATAAACGGAAACCCACACACCTCTCGCAGTGCATCAAGTTTCTGTAAGAAGTCAGGACACATCTCATTCTCACCAGTTTCCTGACAGTTAAAATCTTCTACCTTAAAATACTTCAAATTCATTTTCTTAGACTCATTAATTTAGAAACACCTTTAATACCAAAGCTAGAACTTATGGCAATAAACAGGAGGTATTGGTACCACTCAGGCAAACCCGAAAGAGCAACAAACCCTTGCTCTACTCTATCTATAACAGTTAGGTCGTCAACTACAATAGCGTAACCTACCATAAACACAGGTATTGCTAACACAATAGTCCAAAATTCGTCTTTCCAGCTATGGGCAGAGGCATCAGCCATTTTTGATTCCCACTCACCGTCATTCTCAATGACTTTCATCTTGGCTTTGTGTTTAGCCTGTTTTTCTTCGGCTTTGTTTTTTAAGTAGCCCCCAGCTATGTTAGCTATAGGGCCGATAAGATTCTGTAACATACGTACCTCACTTTAGAGGGTTAGATAAGTAGTCCATTCCATCCCAGAGATCTTGAATCTCTTTCTTGACTAGCTTTACGTCGTCCTCAAATTCTTTTATTTCTTCTGTAACTAACTCAGCTTTTTGTACTACAGTTTCCATCTTAGTTACTTTCTGTTTTAGTTCGCCTATCTCTTCTTTGAACTCTAACATTTTATCGTAATTGTCTTTGATGGTAACTAAGTTAGTACCTAGTTCGGCTAACTTACCTTGTAACTGCGCTACATTGTTATCTTTTAATTGTGTTTCTATAAGAGATATTTTCTCTTCAATAGGCGCTACATCAGGTATTACTCTAGCTTCCACAGACTCTAGTCTAGAGTACAAACTACTTGCTGTCCATACTCCACCACCAATAGTAGAACCAATACCTAAAACTATAGCAATCCACACACCCTTAAAGGACGTACCACCTATAGTTAGTTCCGTATCCTCAAGGCTCATAGTTACAATCCCCGTACATAAAGCAATCATATCCTGCTGATGTAGGGCCAGTCATATAGTATTCTGATTCTTGTCCAACAAGTAATATATCTGCCTCACTTACATACATGTCTAAACCAAAGTTTGAACCATTTAGTAGCACCGCAGTAGCATTGTTAGTACCAGCCCACCGCATGCTTACCCACTGTTGGTTAGCGTTATAAGATAGAGTAGCTTGTTCCGCTGTAGTATTATTGTTCTCAGCACCTTGCTGTAAGAAATCTACCGCCTCAGTGTTTTCGGCAACCGCAATAAACGCACTTGCGTTATTAGCATGTGTTTCAATGTCATCTATAGACTGGTTATACTCGGTAACTTCTTCTTGTGTGATTGTTAGAACTTCTTGGTTGTTAGCTACAAATTCTTGTACCTGAGCTTCTTCATCTGGAGTAGACGCTTCTTCTGCCATCTCAGCTACCTGTACTACTTGTACCATTTCTACAACAGCTTCAGTAAATACATCTACTGCCTGATCCATGAGCTCAAGTTCAGCTACAGCACGTTCGTTTAAGACAGACTGGACATCACCATAAGGCATGTAACTAGCCATATTAGAAAGAGCATCATTGTATGCTTGAATCTGTTGTGAGGTGATATGCGCGGACTCTGAAACACTGCCATCAGACATAGAAGTACCAAGATAAGAATACTCAGAGGCAGCGCCAACATACACAATTCCTTTATCTATTTGATCTACAATCGCACTGGATGTATCAATCAGATTGTCCAACTGGTCTGATTGAGCTACGGAACTTATCGCTAACAGAGCTAGTATCTTCTTCTTCATCTTCAACAGTTTCTCCTATCTTTAGAATTGTATTGTACCACTCCTTTGTCTTTTTACCGTAGTCTGGTATATAAGTTTCAGGATTCATTTTCATTATAAGAAAAGCTCTTTTACCTACAATCAATCTACCATTTGATAGTATAGGACATGGCGTACCTGATATAAACATAGCTTTCCACACATCTACTGACTGACACATCCTAGCTACAGCAGCTACTTTCATGTTCAAATCAGATAATACTTTAGCATCTCTACGTCTGTTACACTCGGGATCAACATCATAGCTACCACTACTAATACCAACACCTACAGTTTGTAATGATCCTCCGGCACCTTTTAGACAAGTATCCATGCCATTACTCATGTAACTAGGACTAATCGCACTTCCTACAGGCATTTCACTGCTAGACCCTGCACCGTTGTATGTGTTGCTAACGGACTTGTCTTCCGTGTTATTATTACTATTTACGTTGCTACCATCACCGTTATACGTATTTAGTGACCCATCCTGCTGGTTTGCTATAGCAACTGATGTAAAAAGTAAAAAACTTAGTTTAAGTAAAGTTCTTACCAATTAAATCTAATCCTAATATCATAGGGTAAAGAAGCCATAACAAACGCTCTATACTCTTAAATTTGTTCATACCTTGATCTAAACGCTTATCAACTGTATTTAGTTGGTACTGTATGTGCTCCATACGCAACGCACATTCTTTCTCATGAGATTCTATTTTATATAGGGCTTTTTTATCGTCTTCCATTATACGGGCCTTGTTATATTTGTTTGGTCTACTTGTAGCACTTTAAATTCAAACTGACCTAGATTACTCATAGGCCCTGCATATAGCTGCACTCGCATCTCTACAGTATCCGCACCCCCCGAATCAGGAACCACTTTCAAGGTTGGTAAATTGTGCGTCTTTGAAGTATACAGTGGATCGCCAGCAGCGGATACCGGGATCACTTCAGCCATAGTAAATGTTATGTTAAGGCCTTCTCCCATAGTGCTTACTGGGAGGTAGGGGGTAGCTGTAACCCAAGTCCCCGCACTCTCAAAACCTGAAGAACTTACATACACAGCGCCACCTGTACCACTAAATAGCCCTGTGCCCGAATTCGCGTTAGCATATACAATAGTAGTTCTATCGGTAGAACTATCATAAGTAGCGCTTTGAATTTTCACTTTAGCGGCACCACTAGCAATGCCGCTAAGGTAACTAAAAGAATCAATCTTGCTGGTCTGATCTCCAGCTACGCCTATACTGTACCAATATGAATTACTGCCGCCCAGCTTGGCATCTGCTACAGTGACCGCACCAATGCTTGTGCCAGTAGCGCCAGCTGATTTACGCTGTACCCTAACGGCTACGTACGCCAATGTAGGGCTCAAATAAGTCCCTGCTGCTAGACCCAAAAGCCCGGTTATAGCTAAATCTAGCTCTTGGTATACTGTACGGCTGTCACCATACAAGTCAAATGTACCGACAGTCGCTAGGTTTGAATCTGTAACTACTATTGAGGGGGACTGAGTGCCATAAAGACTAGAACCAGCGTCACTCCACGGGTAAAACCTTTCTGATCTACGTAAACTACCGGTAGCATCTACATACGCTTTAATAGCTTGTTGTGTGGCTAGCTTTGTAGCACTATTAGAAAACATGGTAGCATCATTAGCAATCTCAGTAACTGCGGAACCTGAAGCAAGCACTAGACTATCTGTTTGGAAAGCCGCTGCTACTAAAGAGTTACTATAATTATCTTGCTCTACTACATTAGTACCATCACATACTACGTTTACTTGGTTGCCAGTCTTTACAGCTATACCACTACCACTAGCAGTTTTTACAGTAATTGTCTGACCTGAAGTGTTTATAACTACGTATAACTTTGTAACAGGTGGCACTATTACTGTACCTGCACCCGTTAGGTTTGTACCAGTGTCAGTCAACTTTAGTATTGCACAACGCGCTTCAGCGCTAGCCCCATCGGCGGTTGTCAGTGTGTGTGAGTTACCCACCCAAGTATTGACAGTAGCCAAACCAACTACTGCTTGTTCAATCATGTCGGTAAGTTCGCCATTTATGACATCACCCCAGCCAGTATCACCAGCAGCGGGTTTACCTAATTTTAAGTTACTAGTGTAAGATGTACTCATTATGTAATCCTTATAAGTGCTGCAGTAGACGTATTAGCTGGCATACCAACTGTAAACGTACTGTTATTACTTGTTTTATTGTCGCCAAAGTCTAATACCATGACAGCTTTATCGCCCTGACTAGAATTATATATTAATGCGCCCCTAGCCGTAAAACTACTACTTGTCCAAGTAACGTCCTCAAAACCGGTAAAACCTACACCATCACCACTAGAAGGATCTATTCTTGTAAGTTGTTTATCATCAGCAACATATCCTGTGCCAGATACTTCATTGTCTGTAGAATACACAGTAGTGTCCGCATTTAACGTAGCAGCGCTAGTATACAAAGCTATCTTAAAAATATGAGAGCCAAAGTTATGCGTGCCTTCTAGTAGCTCTTTTTTAAATGATGTACATAATACTTGTGAAATAGCCATCTATTGCTCCTGTCTCTGTGGTGGTTGTGCTGGAGCAGGTACCGTTAATGGTTGTGCTGGAGCGGCTTTAGGTCTAAACGAATCACTATCCAATCTATTTACAGCGTCCATTAACTGTTGCATGGCTACCGTATATTGTTGATCGTATAACTGCAAAATGTCTGGCTCTGCTTTCATAAATCGTGCCGCTTCAATTAGTACACCATTCAACAAAGCTGAGTCATAGTTTGTACCTAACCACGGTTGTTCTTCGTCTCCATCAGTATCTACTATAGAACGTGGCTGATATTGATACTCTACAAGGCATGTAACCGTCGTATTCCACCTAGGAGCAACAGTAAGCACCATACGCGACGCAGTGTAGTCATCGGTAGCGCTACTATTTAGAGCATAATACTTTAACGACGGGTCAACTGTATCAGTGGTTTCCGAAGATGAAGGATATGCTTCAAACAAAAAATCATACTCTTTTTGTATAAGCGCTTTGCGAGTTACGCCATCTTCTCCAGTCTTTTGAGTTACACTGTGTATATACAACAAATCTGCAGGTAAGTCTGCTGCCCTGTTAAAAGCAATAGTTGCATCTTTCCTTAATATAGGTAGATCTTTAATAAACCCATAAATCTTCTGCTCAGCTTGTCTAATAAACATATTTAGCTGAGAGTTAGTAAAATCCATCTCAGTGATAGTTTCTACATTTTCTTTTATGTCCGCCGCTGTTTGTGCCATATTATTCTACCGTCACCGTAACTGTGCCTACTTTAATTTCTATAGCCATATTTGGCCCTGAACCTACTGGGTTCCATCCCCAATCTACCGCTCGACTACTGGTATCAGCAGAATCTGCACTTAAACTTTGATCTGGGCGTGGGTTGCGTAACGCCTCTGGATCATTAACTGGATACTCGCCCTGAAAGTTTTGTGGGTGATCTTTATCCCAACACGACGTACATGCCAATAAATTTGTGCCCTGACGTTTGACTATGACTTCTTTCATGTCTCGTAACTTTGCACGAAACCCACATATATCACAGAAGCCAAACGCTTTTTTGCCAGTAGCAAACTTTCTCATTATGGGTACCCAATACGTGGTACAAACCTAGCCGAAACTTTCTCTCTGTCTTCATCAGCAGCTAACTGGAACTGCTCATCATAAATCTGTTTTAACATTACTACCCTGTCAGACAATTCGGGAGTCTTCATAGCAATGTAATACGCTAACCCAGCCACTAGACAAGGTAAGAACCTAAAGGGCATGTCAGGGTCATAGCCACCTTCACCTGCATCTTGTATGCGTTCTAGGTAAAAATAACTTATCTTATATGTAGAGTCTTTATCTGGTACAGGCCATACATGAGCAACAGGGCCACTACGCTGCCTATCAATCCAAACCTGTGTAGGCCTACCTTGTGTTAACTTGTTAGGAATACTAGCGTAAACACTCGCACTGGTACGTGTTAGGGAGAGATCTCTTTGGCTTGCTTGCACCCCATCATCGGTGCGCAAATTTATTTCTAACACATCTATCGCATTAGCGTTTAGATCAAGATCCAAATCACCCTTTGATAAATAATTACTTACCGCTTCTTTTATAGTCCACAGATTGATACCACGATTTGCCCACTCAATAGTAAGCAAGTTCATAGATCTTCTAGCTGTTCTTAGGTCATAACCAGAACGCATCTCACGTCCGGCACGCTCCCATGCTTCCTCAGCAATCTCTGGGAAGTCCATGTTGAATGTTATAGCACCTGATGTAGCCATTACTTACCTCTACGTTTTAGTGACTTGACTCTGCGTGGAGCACCTGCAGGTTGCCCTAAACTTTTCTTTTCTCTTACCTTCTTACTCTTCTCAGAACTAGACATCTCGCCTGACGTTTTAGGAGTCTTAGAAGATACACGTTTACTAGGACGACAGTATGGCGTACCACGACCATCACCTTTCTTTCTACCACAAGCCTTACCTGTACTAACGTCTTTCCAATCTTCCTTGAACCAACGCTTTAACGCAGCACCTTTCGCTGTTTTGCGAATCTTACCACCAGACTTATAGTACCTACGCATTACTTACCAGCCTTTTTCTTCCGGCATTTAGCTATAGCCCCAGATGCATACGCAGAAGGGAAGACCTTGTAGCTGGCCTTCACCTTCTTATAGCATGAGTCCTTTACGGTACCACCTTTCTTATACCCACGTTTCTTACCGCAGCCACAAGATTTTTTGTAGTCCTTTCTCATTAGCGCATCTTACACTTTTTAACGCCTTGCCTAGCAATGCCCGCACCGCGAACCTTACCGCCTTTTTTGTAGCCGCCACAAGAACCGCCTTTCTTAACCTTACCGCCTTTCTTCATGCCCGGCATAGGTGGCTTCTTAGGAGGCATACCCATACCGCCAGCAGCACCGCCCATAGCGGCACCCGCAGGAGCAGCCGGAGCAGCCGGAGCTTGTGGTTTTGGTGGCATAGTATTGTTAGGTGCCGTTTGCATAGATGGCGTAGGCTTGCTATTGTTAGCCTTAATTTCATCTAATACTTTTTTTCTATTAGAATCCATTTTACCCGTAATAGAACCACCACCATCAGTCATCATTTTCTTATTAAGTTTCTTTTTATCGTCTTTTTTCTTCTTTTTGACCTTGCCACCTTCTTTGTAGCCCATCTTATTTTTCGCTTCTTCAGCGTCTTTCATACCTTGTTTGGTATAAGGGAACTTCTTTCCGCCTACATTTGGCATTTTCTAACACCTCCAGCGCTTCCGCGCTTGTCTTAATCGTGAATTTGGATCTTTCGCAGCTTTAGGGAATTGCTTCATCTGTCCAGCAGAACGTGCACAATATGACTTACGTCTAGACGCTCTCTTTCCAGTTGGCTTCTTCTCTGTAACTGCCGTCTTTAATTTACTACCCGGATTGTTTCGTCTGTACTTAGCTACACCTTTAGCAGTCATACCAGCACCAGATTTAGTGGGGCGCTTGTCCCCACTTTTCTGGCTCATACCTTTCATGCCGGTACCTTTTAC
>Ga0098049_1000983_pt1 | contig 11119 bp, 6 predicted proteins | sample 13BtaG_FD_92582 | JGI IMG/M metagenome (GOLD analysis project Ga0098049, IMG submission 92582) | Marine viral communities from the Subarctic Pacific Ocean - 13B_ETSP_OMZ_AT15268_CsCl metaG | ecosystem: Environmental > Aquatic > Marine > Oceanic | place: Subarctic Pacific Ocean | collected 2015-01-16
AAGTGTTATTTGATGTCGAGGTATTTACGTTAGTATTATTTGAAGTATTAACATTAGTATTATTATTAGTGTTAGTATTTACATTTGTATTGTTATTAGTATTAGTGTTTGTGTTTGTATTTGTGTTAGAGTTATTATTTGTATTTGTGTTTGTAGTGGTTGTAGTATTAATAGTAGTTAAACCATTGTCTTCACAATACTGTGTACCTGAAGTACAGTCACCTGTTTGGTCAGCACTTGCAGCAAATGACATTGTTAGTAAACCTAAGATAAGTAATGGTCCAAAAAAACCTCTATTTAAATCCCCTCTTGACACTTTTTCTCCTGTTATTTTTTGTTAGAGCTATTAGAAGCTCCAAAGTAAAAACTAATAACAGCACTAGCTAATCCACCAAGATAACCTAGTACTAAATTTATCAACGCTTCGCTGTTTTGTTCAGGTGGTTGTAGTGTTACAAGAAAAATATAACCCATAAACCCACCAACAACAGCAATACCCATAATACGTGCAGTCCAGTCTTTACTAAATTTTTCTCTAGCATCTTGACCATCAGCAACTTCTAGTTTAAATACATCTACATCTAGTTCCTTCATCTGAACTTCAAAAGATTGTTCAGCTTTTTTAAGTTCAATCATTTGTTCAGGTGTAGCTTGTTGTATAGCAGTCTCTATAGCCTTTGGAGTATTAGGAACACCCAATACTTCAGCTATCATATTAGCAGCCATACCACCCATAGGACCACCCAAAGCAGTACCTAGTGTTGGTGCTACTGCACCTACTATATTTTTTAACATTCCTTTCATACGATTTTCTCCATGATCTCTTCATACAATCTTCTAAAATTTTCTAACTCCATAAACCCTAGCCCTTGTCCAATCTGGTGCATTCTATAAATGTTATAGGCTGTGTTTAATTGTTTCTCTGTGTAAAGTAGCATTAGTCTTTAGGAATTAAATTTGCATATCTGTTTTTTATATTAATAGTTTTTTCTGCATATAAAGGGTCAGTTGCATAGCCTGAATTAGCTATAGCTGTTAAATACTCGTCTTCATTTTTTGCTTGTCTAATAGAATCGTATCTAGGAGCAGCTACTTTTTCTTTGTATCCTACAAAAGACTCGGCTAAATTATTATAAGTTCTAAATGGTTCTTTATATGTTCCTTCTTTACCTTCTACAAACTCTTGAGTTTTTAATTGTACAGATGGCTGTCCTTGCTTTATTTCACTAGGTCTATTAACTTTAATTCCTAGCGGATTATTATATTTAGTAGCAAGTTCTGACGTACCGTGTCCTGATTCCAAACTAGCTTGAGCAGCAACTGCAGCCGGATATGCTACCCCCGCTTCTCTTGCCATATTATAAAAAGTTAAATACATTTTTTGATCTGAGGATAGGGGTGGACCACCTTCTTGTAATCCTTTTCTATACGTTTTGTTAAACTCTTTTGTTTTCCAACTACCATCAGCATACGCTTCAGCTTCTTCTTTAGTATCAAAAGCTTTAAAGTTTCCACTCTTCTTCATTAACTTCATTGTTTCTGTATTATTGTCATACTGCACAAGTTTACCATCTTGCTCTACAATTGTAGGGTATGCTATAAATTTACCATCAATCTTTCCCCAACCCATTCGATGCGTTTGAGGATTACCAGATTCAGGGTCTTTAATAAACATCTCAGGGTCTGGTCTAGCTATTCTTTTTTCAAATTTAGGAGGTCCTGGTGTTTCACCACCATTATCAAAACCTAACCTATCCATTTGTTCGTTGGTAGAAACCTTGCCACCTTCAGAAAATTTACTTCTTGGAGATTTTTTTATAAGTACACCAACACCTGACATTTTATATTTGTTAGGTAAATCCATTACTTCATAATCTTTACCAAGAGTTTCATTTAAATATTTTTTAAGCTCATCACGAGTAAAACCTTTTTGGTATGTACCTCGTGCTGTAATTAATTCTGAATCAGATAATTGTTTCTTTGCATTGGGTAAAGCTTTTAATACATCATCTTTTGATCGTACAGTTATAACAGCAACACCATTATCTTGTAACAAAGAGCCAATATGTTTAACAGCTTTATCTCTATCTAGTTTTGGTAAAACATTTAATACTGAGAAGTTAGTAATAAAATTATACTTACGTGTAATTTCTTCCGGCTCTACAAAGTCTGGAGTACCATACTTATCAGCCTTATCTAATTGTGGATAGGGTTCGTAGGTATCAGCTTTTAAAACTTGTCTAGCTTGATTAATTTGTATGCCTGAACCATAATCTAATGAATCATACGCATTATAATCATCCATTATTTTAGAAGCTTTTTCATAGGTACCACCTGTTGTAGCTATCTGTGTTTTCTGTGCTGCTGATGGGTCATATTCTACATCTTTACCTGCTGCTTTTAACTGCATAACTTTTCTTAAAACAATACCACCTACATTATATGTATCTCTACCTTTTAATAATTCTGCAGTTTTCGTAGGATTCCAACCAGATGATTGAAGATTCTTTTGTTTTTCAAAATAATTATTTATTCTTTTAATAGCAACCGTTTCATTATATTTTAAAACTTTTTCTCGTTGATTTGAATAATCACCAAAGCTAAAAGACTTTAACATATTATTATTTCTGTTATCTTGTGCAGGATAGAATGTATCTAGTATTCTTGCAGTAACTAAAGCCAAGCTTTTATTATCTAAACTTTTTACATTTTTACCTAGTGTTTTAGAAATATTTTGTATAAAGGATTGTTGATTTTCTATTGATGGAAAAGACTTTGCAATATTTTTCATCAGTCTATCAGACTCTTGGTTATTTCTAAACTCAATAGCTCCACCTTCAGCAAATTGTTTGCGTTCTGCTTCTTCGTCATAACTTAATCCTGTTAGTGGATTAATCCTATCAGCCGGGTCTTCTTTAGTAAACGGAACAACATCTGGTCCTTTAACAAAACCACCTTTAGCCAACCCAAGTCTTTCAATTACTTCTAATTGATCATCGTTATAATCTTCTTTTAACTCTAATAGGGGAAGTTTTCTAAAATCATTTGAAATTTGTTTTAATATATTTTTCAGCTCTGATCTATTTACATCAGGATGCATCTGCATAAACTCATCAATCTTTTCTGTTGACGGTTCAATTGGTTTAAAGTAATCTATTTGAGGAGTAAAGATTTTAAAATCATCTTCAACTACAGAAGATTGTATTCTTTCGTTAACAACTAAATCAATTTTAGCTTGGTTCAGATTATAAATTTTTTCTTTACCTTCTTTTTCTCTAAGGTTATCAAACTCCATTAGTTCATTTAAACTATGTAATTTATTTTTAGTTTTTACATATTGTTTGTAATACATTTTGTTTGCTAATGTATAATTATTTACAAAGTCTTGTAGGGTTGTTTCTTTTTTCTTTATATCCGTATACATTACGGTAGTAGCATTACTTCTTTCTCTATTAAATTTAAACAATGCCATGTGTAAACTTTTAAGAAGTCGTTTATCATCAATAACATTAAATCTAAACCCTGTAAAGTTTGCTAGTTTTTCAGAACTTAAATCATAGCCAACACCATAAATATCTTTATCTCCTGATTTAGCTTTTGCGTAGCGTTCTAAGTTTTTGTATGCTCCAACTTTGTAAAGTTTTTCAGCAATATGTTTCCAAGATGCAATTTGATTATTTGCATAGATTTCAAAATCAGGAGACTCAGACACGATGTAATCATCAATGTATTGTCCATCTTCTGTTGTACCATTTCTTAAAAATTTATCAACAAGAGCTTCTGATAATAATGTTTCAGTAGTTAACGGTTCAAAAAATTCTTTTAACGAAGTTGCGAAAGCTTGTCCCAGTCTTTCATCAAACTCTCTCTGGTCTAATTTACCTTTGCCAAATATAGCATCATAAATAGGATACATAATAGTTTCACTTACAGGAGCATCTGGGTCATTAAATTTTAAATCTGCCCAAACTATTTTACCATCTTTGTTCATATCCCAAATCCAACGATCACCGTTGTATTCTTGCTTACTGACTTCTTTAATATGATATCTTTCTTCTTCACTTAGTCCAGACATATTTCCTGTTAGATAATCTGCAGCAGAAGCTCCTACACCTGTACCTAACGTAGTTTGAGAGCCAAGTCTTAAGGCTCCTCGTTGTTGTAAAACTTTATTACCACTATTTAATTCTTCAAATCCTTGTTTATAAGTGTGAAATATATTTCTAAATCTTTCAACATGGAACGAAAAGAAGTTACCATAAGGAGAATATCTTAGTGCTTTAATTCCAGTAGGAATCATATCATACGTTGGCATTGTATTTCTAACAATTTTTGCTGCCATTTCTTCTAGCTCTTTAGGACCTTTATTAGGATAAGCTCTTTGTAATGTTTTTAACTCTTTTTCAAACGCTACAATTTTCCAGATATCGTCTTCTGCCACATAAATATCTTCGAGTTTTTTATAAATCTTTTTAAATGGATTGTATTGATTTAACCAACTACCTGCATTTGTTTTAGATGCGGACTCCATTAGCAATCTTAAATCTCCAAGACGAGCATTTTGATTTACAATCCCAAGACTTAAATATTTGTTATATAAATCTTGATATTCTTTTTGTCCAGACCCTCTAATTTTAGTAGTTACAGTTCTTAAAGATTCCCATGTATCCTTACTTAATGGATTGATACCGTTGTTTAAAAGTATTTTAGCACTACCAAATAAGTTTCTTTCGTGGGTAATATTATTAATAACTGTGGCTGCAGACTGAGCAAAACCTTTTGCAGCAAGGGCTAATTTAGCTACTCCTAAAACAGACTCTCCAACTATACTATCAGCAAAAAATTTACCAACTTTAGTTTCAAGTGGTTTTACAAGAGTTAAATATGTTTTTAAATCAGTATGTTGTTGATCTAAAGGACCAAATTGTTTACCTTCAATTTTTATTCTATAATCTCCAGTAGGATTTTCAAAAAAGAATTTATTATTCCCAAGCCTATAATATTTTTCCATTAAGTTTCTGTCATATAAATATTCTGACAAAGTTCTTATCGTACTAAATACCCTTGTACTTGGATTAGTTTCTTCCCCTAATAAGTCTCTAATAGGTTGTGCAATTTTTTTACGTTCTTTAAATAATTTTTTTCCATCTTTCGCACCATATATAATATCAGTAAAATCAAAAAAGTTTTGACTATATTTTGCATTGGTTAATAAATTTTTAACTTCAGCCTTTGCTTCTTTACGCAATGTTTCATCCGTTTTACCCTTGCTTCTGCTTAATTTAGTACTTTTTAATTTACCATAGATAAAATTTTCAGCCCTATCAATAACTTCTTGTGACGGTTTCCAGTCTGGATTTTCAAATTTTTTATAAGTCTTTCTAAGATAAGAACCTAGATTTTTTACAATTTCTTCTCTAAGTTCTTTGTCTACTACTTTACTTTGAGATAAAAATCTAGACAGTTCATCTACTGTATCTCTCATTTCTTTTGCAGTAGATTGCATTGATTTAGGTAAATCTTTTTCTTTTACTGAACCTTGTAAATATCCATCAAGCACAGCATTTGCTTCTTTTTCTACTTGTTCATTTACTCTAAACCACCTACCTTCTTTTGCCAATGTTCTAATTTGTCTTTCCATTGTGGTCATTAACTGCTCACCTTTACTTGCCCAAGCTAGTTTAGCATCTTTACTTTTATTAAATAACGCAAATGCTTCCGGACTAAAAAATCCTCTAGATGAAAAAAATAAATCTTTGGTATAAGTACCTGCTTCAGACAAACCACGTAAAAAAGAATTAGAACTTTCTGACCAAAGCTTGACAGGAGTTTCATCACCACCCGGCTTTTTAATTTGTTCTGGGGTTTTGTTTGCTTTTGGAGTTGTCGAAGCTTCTTTAATCGTTTCTACAATTGTTTCTTTTTGTTCTGGAGTAGCAGAGTTTTTAACATTTTTAAAATAGTTAAACATTTCTCTACCAGACCTAAATGTTAAACCACCTAGCTTTAATACACCGGTAATAGCTCCAGTCATAAACAAACCATCAAACAATAAAGCTATTCTATTTTCGCCTTCTGTCTTATCTTTATCAGCAGTAACAAAATCTAATAGTTCTGAAAGTTGTTCGTTATCATCACCAACAATTTGTCCTAAGAACTGACCCACAATAGCATCTTCTGGTTTTATAACCCACTGTGAAGCTATCTCTCCACTTGCTAACATTTTTGTAGCTGCTAATGTTTTAGGGAATCTAGGTTTAAGACGTACAATTCTAGAATCTTTATAAGCTTTTTGCAACTTATTAATTTTTCTAGCTTCTAATACTTTTTGACCTGCTCCTAGTAGCCTTGTACTACCAACATATGGAATAGCAAAAGTTCCTAACTCTTTAACCAACGAGCCTGTTACAGTTGTAGGCTCTTCAACCTTTCCTTCAGACATTAACTCTGGACCAACAAGTGCAGTGCTTGTAAAGTTTGCAAATTCCTGTGCACTTTTCTTTACAGCATCAGGTGTCTTATCTTTTAGTTTTAAAAAATCAAATAAAGAAGATGTACCTTCAGCTATATTTTGAGGTATCCCACCAATAGAACGTCTAACTTCTTTTGGAGCTAGTGGTAATAAACCTTTATCTCCAACAGCACCAAATAAAGATTGATAAACTTTTTGACCCCAGCCTTGTTGATAGGGGTTTTCTATTTCTTCATCTTTATCTTGTTTAATATTACCTAATAAATGTTGCTGTAACTCATCATATGTTTTATCAGAATATTTATTTGTGTGAAGATACCCGACAAGTTGTTGGTCGGACATAGCAAGTAGTCCTGAATTAGGATTATTTTCTTTTATTTGGTTTCTGATTAATTCTAGGCGAGATGCCATGTAAGACTCCTATATTAGTCTATTTCCATAATTACTTCAATACCACCTAAATCTTCTTTAAAAGCATCTAGATCAAAATCCGTAACACTGTTCTGTCCATACGTTTCAAAGAGTAATTTATAAGCTTGTTGACCTTGAACAATATTAAAAAATCTCATATTCCTAATTTGTTGTTCTGCGACAGGAATAGCAATATCTTTTGTAGCAGCCAGTTGAGTAATTTCTTCTTGTCCTCTAGAACTAAGTATATAAGCATCTAAGTTTTGTACAGATGATAGCATATAATCTTGTAAGAACTGATCTACTCCTCCACCTTGTAAAATCTTTTGTGCGTGAGTTTCTACGTGAGTATTAATTCTCTCATCTATAAATGATTGTAGTTGAGTTTCTCTATCTTTGTCAGATAGTTTAGTATTTTCACTCAATGTTTTTTCTTTTTCTAGAACTTGTTTATCAAATAGAATTAAATCTTGAACTTCATCTCTTACTTTATCAAGTGTAGTAGTGGGTAGTCCAGCTTGTTGACGAGTTTTAAAGTACTGTGTTCCACCGGGCTGATATGACTTTTCCCAATCTTTATAAACTTGAGACTCTTTAAAAGTTTCTTCATCCATTCCTTGTGGCATCGTAGGTTTATTTTGATTTTTAATTGCGTTAAACGTTGCTAGTTGTTGTTGATACACATCTGTTGCAGCAGCAGCTACAACGACTGATAATAAATTATCTTCAGTTTTGTCGTCATCATCTAAAGCATTAAAGGATTGTATCGCAAGTTGTCGAGCAACAGGACTTTGTAAAGATTTAAACTCTTGTGTATTTTTAAACTCAAACTCATTATAGGTTGGAATTTCTTGGATGTCTTCTGTACTTAATCCAAGTCTATCTATTTCTGTAATCTTAACCTCTTTATTACCATAAGGATTTACAAGTTTTATAGAATAGCCTGTGTCAATCATATCGGGAGAAACCTGTTCTTTTCCAGTCTTTTCATTTTTCAATCTATAAATCGTTCCGGGATTTAAACCTTCTAATTTTTGATTGAATATATCCATCTCAGCTTTAGCTTCGTTATATTCAGTTTGATATTTTTCATCATCACCGATACCCAATTTACTAAAAGCTTTATGAACCAAACTAACATTTTGTGGAGAAGCCACTTTTCTTTTTTCTGCTTTAAAGGCTTGTTTAATTGGAGCGAGAAAATCTTCTTCACTTTTTATATCTAACCCTTCTATTGAAGACATTCTTGCTTGATGTTCAGGTAACAAAATCTTATTTATGTATTCGTTTTTTTCTTTTTGTTTTAATCTATAAAGAGGACTTGTAGTATCTTCATATTCTCTTGCATCAAATCCTTCATCGTGATTATTAGGATTATTAAACCAATCCTCTGCCACAGTATCAAAATATCTAGTAGCTGTTTTTTCTTTTATGTCTTTATCTTTAGCTAACAAATCCATGTATTGTTTATGAGTAGATTTAGCATTTGCAATTTCTGTAAGTCTTCTATCTTCTACATCTTGTAACTTTTGCATAACATTTGCTTGTCGTCTTTGCTCTGCTGCATTAAAAAACAACGAAGCCAGTAATACATTTCTAGCTCTATTACTTTTTTTACCACGACTAGAAAAATAAGCACCAGCTAACTCGCCAAAATTTGTTCCGGGACTGCTTGATCTTTCTAGTAAACCTTTAAATATATCATCTGCCATAATTATTCCTCTTTACCTAATAAATTTTTAGGTGAATTTTTTGAAACTTTACTTAATAAACTTTGAGGTATTTCAGTTTCTTCTATTCTTTCTTTTACTTCTTTTGGTACAGACATAGGACTAACCTGTCCTGCTGCTTTTTGTTGTAGCTCTCGTAACGATTTAACACCTTTGTTAATTTCTGATAGCTGTGTATCAGGACTCATTTCTTCCGGTTGTTCATCGTCTCCTGCATCTAAATTAAAATCAATGTCTGCTTTTTGAGCCAGAGCAATAATCATATACATGGTTGGCTCCATCAACAATAACATTAAATCAGGACTCCACTTACCCTCTATAAAACCTGCATACAATACTACTGATGCAATATCTATAACTCCTGCTCCGTTGTCTAAAGCTGATAGAGTATTAAGTAATGCTTCTTCTTCTAACAAAGAATCAAATACTTTATACATTGCTTCTCGTGGACTTGTAAATTCAGGTGGTCTTTCCCAATTATAAGGTTCTTGAGGAGAGTTTGTTAAAGACTGTCCCGGTACAGGTCTACCTTTATTTAAACTATCTCCTAAAAATTTAATTGCTTTTTCTGATATTGCCATAATGTATCCTTAACCGTATTGTTGTTGTGACATTAAATATTGTGGAGATAATGTTCCATATAATAAACTTTGATTCATCTGTTGAAAATTCATTCCTTGCATTGAAGGAACTTGAGCTTGTACAGCTTGTACATAAGCATTTTGAGCTTGTTCTTGTGCTGGTTGTGGCATAATACCTCGACTAACAAATTGTTCTTCAGGGTCTCCAATAATTGCTGAAGTTGCTACTGAGCCTAGAACCCCTTGTGCAACATCAGGAATAAAATTCTTACCTCCTAAATATTCTCCAGTTTTTCCAATAGGGTCTACTGCAAAATTTTTAATACCTGTTCCAATATCTATTGCACCTTCTTTTAAATTAGTACCAAGTTGTTGCATAAAGTTTTTTTCTACTGCTCCAGTAACAGTTGAGTCTACAATTTCTTTTTTAACTGCTTCAGTTGCGACCTGTTCTGTACCCTTTTCAACTATTTTTTTCCCAGCTTCTTCCGCTACTTTTTTTTCTACTTCTTTTTCAACCACCTTTTTTCCTACTTCTTCTCCTACTTTGCCAGAAGCAGCAGATGCACCTCCTTGAAATATACGATCAACCACAGGACCAAACATCATACTGAGAGCAATACCCCCCACTATCCTACCTAAAGAAGAACTAAAAAGTTGTTTAATTCCTTTTTTTAATTGCCTAGCTTTTTTTCTTAAAAATCCCATTCTCTTTATCCTCCATATCCATAAAGTCCAGCTTGATATGATGTGCCTAAACTATTTACTAAGTTTGTAAGATAGTCATCGTACTTTTCACCGGCTTTACCTTCGTTTGCTAACGCAGTAGCTACGATTTGTGCATTTCTGTTTTGTTGATTTTCATAAGCTCTAAAATCAAAGTCTGCTTGATCTCTTAGTTCTTGCCATAAAAACGACTGAGATTGCATACTTAAACCAAAAGCGTTTTGTGCGTTCTGCATATTAATTTGATTTTGTGAAGCAGTATTAACTGTGTTAGCCTGTCTTCGCCATTGAACATTAGAAGCTTCAACAGCAGCAGCGTTCTGTGCGTTCCATTGATTCCTTGCAAAGTCTTGTTGAGCATTAAACTGATCTACCTGTGTAACTAACTGAGCATTAAATTTTGCAACATCAGCAACTCTTTGGGCTTCTCTGGCTGTAGCAGCGTTTTCTTGTGTAGAGTTAAACTGTGCCATTGCATTTTTTTGAGAAGCATTGTACTGACTTATTTGTGCATTAAGATTAGCCATAAACTGATTAGTTTGATTTTGACTTGCAGCGTTAAACTGTAACGATGCGTTAGTAGAAGCCTGATTACTTAATAAACGTTGTTGATTTTGTTGAGCTTTTAATACATTTGCTTGTTGTTCATTACTTAGATTAGTTAAATCCATTTGTAAGAATGCTTGAGCATTTTGTATTTGAGCTTTTTGATTAAAGTCTGCTTCAGTTAAATTAGCCTGAGACATTAATGCTGCATCTTGTATAATAGTTTGTTGATCCATTGTAGCATCTGTGATACTTACAGTTTGTAAAAACTTACTATTAGAAAGTGCTATCTGCTGGTCAGAACTAAACTGAGCCATATCCATTTGGAAAACGTTACTCGCATTTGTTAATGCTGTTTGTTGTACTCTTGCAGCGTTAGCTTCAGCTTCTTGAGCTTCGATAGTTCTTTGTTGTCCTACACTAGCTTGTATAGCCTGTGCATTAGACTGAGCCATCGGCATAGCTGATGTTATAATAGCATTGAACAAGGCATCTCTACCTACAGTTGAAGCTTCCATACCACGTTGATCTAACATAGATTCTACTGATGCAACAGCAGGTCTCGCCCATATAGGAATTTCACCTTCTTCAATACCACTTAATAAACTGTCTAACTGATTAGATACTAAAGCTTCTTGTGGTAAACCCTCAAT
>Ga0098049_1000994_pt1 | contig 11039 bp, 4 predicted proteins | sample 13BtaG_FD_92582 | JGI IMG/M metagenome (GOLD analysis project Ga0098049, IMG submission 92582) | Marine viral communities from the Subarctic Pacific Ocean - 13B_ETSP_OMZ_AT15268_CsCl metaG | ecosystem: Environmental > Aquatic > Marine > Oceanic | place: Subarctic Pacific Ocean | collected 2015-01-16
GAAAGACATGAATGCATCAATATTGGCATCGTCACTAGTCCAATCTAACTCTCTACCTACTTGAATCTTTCCTGCTTTATCTTTAAATGCTCCAGTATTCCTAGATAGCCCAAAGCCTAATGATACCTTGTTGTCGGTTCCCGCTGTGACGTCCTTATTTGAGACAACAATTGGTAAAGACACACCATTCGTACTGCTTGTAACATCTAGTTTTTGTTGTGGACTTGCTGTTCCAATACCAACATTACCACCAGAGGTAATCGTCACATACCCCGTGTTATTAGTTATAAATTGTAGAGGATAAGCGCCTGTAGTTCCAACCCTAGCCATTGTTGCTTGGGATTGAACCAGATACTTTGCTCCAGAGGCTCTTTCTACAGCAATTTCTCCGTTAGCACCATCTCCATAAACATGTATCTTATGTGACGGAGATGATGTACCAACACCTAATCTAACGTTAGTATCATCAAAAGTTAAATTAGCATTACCGCTTAAAGTGCTACTATTGTTAAACTGTACAGCACCATCAGTACCGCCTGGGCTAACTGCACCAACTTCTCCATCTTCATTATAAAGTTTACCAGTAGCAGAAATATTACCAGCAACAGTTAATTTCTCATGAATATTATCTGTAATTGCAATAGCTTGTGTACCAATACCTACATTATGGTTTACCTCATCATAGGCAAATTGAGCTGCTCCACCAAAAGCGTTGGAGTCATTATATTGGATAGTTCTATTACTACCGCCTGGGTTAACAGGATTAACTTCTCCTAATGCACTGCCTGAAGCATAAATTGTACCTTGTGCAGATATATTACCAAATACGGTTAATATATTATCGGTAACAATATGGTCTCCACCAAAAGTACCTCTATTTTGAATAATTAAATTATTACCACCACTTAGGGTTCCTTGAGTACTGAGTGTTCCTAAGATAGTTGTATCAGCTTGCAGCGTTGCGCTGTTAGATGCAACATATGTATAATCTGCACTATTAGCTAATAATGTACTATAAACACTCTCATATTCAGCACTATTTGCATTTACATTGCTATAAACACTTTCGTACTTGCCACTATTAGCATTGAAATCTGTGTGAGTAGCTTTAAAATTAGATACACTACCTGTTGCAATATTATCAATAGATCTACTAACTAGATCAGAAGCTGAAAGACTGATTGTGCTTAAAGAAGCTGTAACAGCAACAATCTTTTCCTGACCAGTTAAATTATGGCTACTGCCTGGATCTGATAATTCACTAATTTTTGGCATATCTTATATTATTATTTATCTAGTTAATATGTATCTCCTCAGACTCTTCTGTAAGAATGAACAGTCTGCTTTCAGTTTGGAGCTCTGTAGTAGCATAACCACGTCTTAAATAAACATCGTTATAACTACTAGCATCTCCAGTACCATTAAAGACTGCAATATCAAAGGTTACTTCAATATCTCTATTTGTAGCAGATAATGGTAATTTAAACAACAAATAGCTACTGTTATACGTATATGGTGCAGCTGTTCCTGTATCTACATTTACATCAACAGGTACACCAGTATTATCATTATCATAATATGTACCTAACTTTATTATATTTTCTGTTGGTGTAAAAATGCCACTAACTCCCGCAGTAGCAGATAATTCTGACCCTCCAAGAGACTCAACTGACTCTAATGCGGTTGATGAACCTTCAACACTAACTTCATCTGTATAATTATCCTCTTGGGAAATATCAAGAATAGGAAAAGATCCAACATCTAGATTGTAGATATTAATATCTGGTCTAATAAGGGATACTTTATTAATTGTATAAGGTTCAGATAAAGAATTATAATAAAAATTTAAGAAATGTGTTTTATCCCCTTGATCTTTAGCTTTTAGAGAAACTAAAGCAATATTATCTTTCTTATTAATTTTAAACTGAGGCTTATCAGCACTTGCTAAATTAATCTTTTTATCAGTACCTGATAAACTATAACCATCAGCCTTTAACTGCTTAAATTGTTCTTTTCCGGTACCGCTTAATATGTTAAGATTAGTTACAATATCAGTATCGATATTAACCTTTTTAATAGATGGAAAAATTATTTTACCGTAGGTATTATTATAGAAATCAGCAACAGAAGTTTTGCATAAATAAATTTCCTTTTTAACTTCATCATACCAAGGATTAGCAATTTGCTCTAAACCACCGCCAGCAGATAAAAATATTCTCCCGGGTAGCAAGCTTCTATACAAATTTGTATCATAATCATAAATGTATTTTTCAACTATCTGGTAACTAGATGTTGTTATAATTATAACATTATCTATAATATCAAAATCTATAACATTGTTATTAATTTCATCTAAAATATCGGTATTAGTATATTTTATAAACACACTACTTAAAGCAGCAGAAACAAAATCAGTTTTAGTAGTATTAAAATTTCTATGATATAATTTACCTTGCTTTGTTTCTTTAGCATATATGTTTTGATAGCTAGATATAGTTTCTGTTAGAGTTTCATAAACAGTTATACGCTTAGAACCTTGGTGATTAAAATGTTTTACTTTAAAATCATCAAACTCAGTTGTAGTAAGATGGAGAGCGTTAAAATCAGATATAGGAGTACCTGAAAGATTATCAATTTGCTCCTGTGTTTTTCTAATTATATGGACATCTTTATGTAGAGCAAAATTATTACCGTAGAGATCTGTTTTCCATTCCTGGATACTATCTGAACCTATTAAAAGATCATTTTCTCTTTCGTTTATATCAACCGTTAAACCTTGGTAGGGATAAACATCGTCATTAGCCCAAATATCAACTTCTTCTCCAGACCAAAAATCAATACTATCAACAGATCTTGATATGCCCTCAACATCTAAGTTAAGAGTTTCAGTTCTTGATTGATATGGGAAAAATCTCTGATAGGCGTTTTTATTACTTGGTGTACCATACGCACCATCATTAGCTTTACTAAATGAAATTATTTCATTTTTGTCAGTAAACTTATAAGGTGCATCTGATGTTTCTATTGCTGTTGGATCTGGAAAAACATATAATGTATTAGGTTCAATTTTATCAACATCTATCTCAGTTATTAAATTGACAGCTTCAAACTTTAATAAGCCTTGTTTATCGGGAGCAAAAAATTTACCACGTTCTTCAACTTTATAAGTTTCAGATAATACAGGTTTAGTAGCATGTGAACTATAAACTGCATTTAATAAATTTGCACCTACATTATCTGTTTTAAATAAATTACCTGTAACATATGCAGTAGATGTATTTCCAGCAGAAAGATAATTATAACCCGAACTATTAAACTGTTCAAAAAGTTCTTTTTGTTGAGTAGATATTAAATTATCTATATTTTTTGTCGGGTTAACAAAACGATTAATATCTACATCATTAATATTTGCTGTCTCACCGGTATTTAAAACTAAACTAAAATTGTCTGATGTAGTTACACTTTCAGCCAAATTATTAGATAAAGCAGTAGGAGTAAAGTCTGCAACTAAATCTGCTATTAAGTCTTCAACTGCAAGATATATATCGCTGTTTATCTCTTCAGAATTATACTCATTATTATTAGTAGAATTAAAATAAAACTGATGCTCGTCATATAATTCATCAATGTTAATTTCAATAGTACTAGATACAGAATTTAACGCTGGTATATTGGCATTAGGATATTTATCTGTAAAATCCTTATTATTTAAAAGATCTAAAATAAGATCTGTTACTAACGCCTTAACACCTAATACACTGCTTTTAAGACTATGCTTAACTTTAGTGTGTTCAATATTATGACGTTCAGTTTTATAATATTTTGTAATTTCCTTTAATTTTTTGACATAAAAAGGAATTATAATATCTAAATCTTTATCTGATGTTAGGTCAATATTAGATAAGAATCTTTTTTCTTCATCAGTAGAATATCTAAGAGCAATTTCTTCAAGAAAATTACGGTATAATACTTTACTTATTGACGGTAAATTATTTTCATTAGTTGTTTTAGCGTTCTCATACCATTCTTTAACATAAGAATTATAATTATTAAAAATATCAACAGTATCAAGATTATCAAAACCTTTAACCCGTAAAAACTCAACATAAGAGAGTGGCATTCTCTCTCCTGAAGTTGTAGTTACTAATGTTGTTACGTCGTACATTTAAGATATTTATAAGGTTGTGGCTGAAACTGTGTCTTGAAACAGATCAAGTCCTTTACGTATTTCATGTTCTAAAACAAGATTTATAATACTGTTATCATCCCCGTCCCAAACTGATAAGCCGCTGCTACTTCTATTAAGGGTATTATTAGTATTATTCCAGTCTATAACGTTATCTAAAACGGTATCATTATAAACTGCATTATATTCATAAAAATTATTATAAGCTGATATTTGTAATCCAGATAAAGCTGTATTAATACCCCATCCCCAATTAGTTTGATATGCACTTAAGGGATATTGACTGTATAATTCAGTATTACTGTCATAAACTGCATTAGCTGTTAAGGAGCTATGTAAGGAAACTTGCATTGTATTAACTTTGCGGTAACCGTCATTAAACAGCTCATTAATAACAATAGGTGTTCCTGCAGAAACAATGTAACTCTCAACGCTTAGTTTATTACCTAAGTTAACTGCAACTCCTGCTCGATCTGTATTTTGAGTATTAAAGTCTCTATCAAATTTACTTAAACCGCCCCAAAGTTTACTATGAGATATGGATAATAAATCCATTGCTCTCTTGACACTTGCGGGATAGTTGTAATTGTATCTATCTATTCTGTGATTGATCTGTTTTGCAATACTTTGCAATTTATCGATATTACATGTCTCTGTGTCTACATGATTATCAACAAAATTAGCGATCTTTTCATATATCTTGTTACCAAGTTCATTAGGATCAGAATCAGCAGTACCGACTATACCGCCCATAAACTGATCAAAGAAAATATCAAAATCTAATAAAAAGTCTTGCTGTCTATACGATTTAATCGTCTCGCTTGGATCAAAATTTTCTTCAATTTTTCTCAACTTATATGCACCACCAGTTGGATTGACTGTAAATGTGTTGATACCGGACAGCACTGCAGCACCACCTAAGTTAGCATACTTGTTATACCATCTGTATCCAGTCCAATCACCAAATGATTGGTAGTATTCATGGTCTACACTATTAGGTATTACTGATACACTTGATAGTGTTAAATTGCGTGTAGGTAAAAAAGTTATATTTCGTTTTTGATTATTAATAGCCCAAACTCGGTTACTAAAGTCACTTGCTAAACCAGTAAGATATTGCTTAGTCTCATAGTCAATAGCTGTATTACCAGAAGCAGGTGAAAGATTGGTAGTATCAATTAAAAGTCTGTTTCCCTTGTCATATGTTACATCTCTAATTTCTTCAACAGTTGAAACATCATGTGTTAACCAAATATTTTTAGCATTATCAAATGTAATATGACTTGGATTATAAAATCCTGAAACTTTTGTTACAGTAGTATCTGATGGGTCGTTAGTTACGTAACCTACGGTATCACTATTTGCAAATTGAAACTGAACTTCATATTTTGCATCTGCATCAGAAGGTAAGCTATTAACATCGTCTGGATGTGTATGCACTGTCCATGAGCTCTTATCTGCAGCAACAGATTTTATTAGATAGCCACCGTTAAAAGGTTTAGCACCATAGAAGTAACCACGTACTATAAAAATTTTATCAGTTTCAATTTCACCGCTAATAGTTGATAATGTAGTGTCAGAGGCTTCAAATTTAAAATCACCATTTTCAACAGAAGCAGTTAAAGTGCTGGTATGTGTTGCTCCCGTTCTTACTTGATCATAAGTTGCAAACCATGCTTTATTTTCTGAATCAACAGCTACATCAGTAATACTTGTACCTGGATCCATTGCAACTTCTTTTGTTAAAGTAAAGATATTTGCAGATTTATCTACTGTAAAGAATTTTAATGCTGCACATAATGGATTAGAATACGCAACCCATAAGTTATCATTTTTATCACAATCTAAAGCATAGGGCTCTTCTGGATTATATCCACCAAACCCAGATAATGTTACGTTATTAGCGTACGAAGAAAGATCATAAGTTACAGAGGAAGTACTGTCTCTTCCTTGTAATAAGCGATCTATCTTTTTAAGTGTTGTATTATATCTCGCAATAAGGTTAGTGTCATGAAGAGCTATCCATAAATTATAAGATCCATCAACAGCAAGACTTGTTACACCAAGTTTGTCAATTACATTATCAATATCTCCACTATTATCATCAACTGCAGCAGGTACAACTAAAAGAAATGTACCTTGAGGTATGGTTGTATAGCTGTTTATTGCACTAAGTCTATTCCTACTATATGTTAAAAGATCGAGATTAGTACCATCATCAAGTATAGAAATATTTCTTAAATTAATTGGGTTTTCAACTGCAACGTTAGATGGAGTTAATGTTATTTCGCCTGCGTCTTGGTTAATAATATTAACTATATCGTTTCTAATATCTCCTATATAGCCTCTCTTTTGAACAGTACTTCCACTTACAGGTGCAACAGCCGTAGCAAATTGTTCTCCTGTTAATGTTTGAGCTGAAACAGAAAAAGTGTTGATTGTACCAGTAGATATAGTTTCTTCACCAGTATCAAAATCATTTTGTATAATTACTCTCGGTACTAGATGTGTAGGAGATTTTTGATTATCTCCAGAAACAGCTACTGATCTTCCAACTACCCCAAAAGAGATATCTGCATCAAAAAACGATTCGTTAACAACGCGTACTTTATACTTTGCTGTAACAGGGTCAGTTGTAGATTCATATGGTATAAAGCTTCCTCTAAATATACCATTAAGAGATGAACCTATGTTATCATCAGTATTAGGATGGAAAGAAGCTGATAAAGTGTCAGAAGCAGACTTAGCTAAAGTTATATAAACTTTATTTAAAGTCATATCACTAGCAGCAAGATTATCATAGCTTACAACATTAGCAGAAGATAAAGTTAATACAGGAAATGTTAATACATTCTGATTATCCCTATCTAAAATTGTTGTAACGAATGGGGTATTAATACGTTCCCATTTTTGAGATGGAAATGTAATGTCAGGTACACCTGCTGGAGACAGAAAAAGCTGTTGACCGGGATTAAATCTTACACTAACAGGTATAGTTACAGGTTTGGTTCTACCTATATTATATGGATTATCGACGGGTGATAAATTGCCCCTTGCAATGTCTTCAGGTTCTGGAATATTTTTATTAAGCTGATAAGCAAAAATTATATTAGGTAAAAAGCTATCTTTTGCTTTTGCTTCATCATCTTTAAAATAAAATACGTATTCCCCAGATGTACCTACAAAAACAGAGTTATCATCAGAAGATAATGCTCGTACGTAATTACCACCATCATCTTTTTTGATATAAATTTTATTATTCGTGCTAGATACATTATCCGTTTCAGTGTAAACTAATGCACCGTTATCAGCGGTTGTTTTTTGAAATAAAGACCATGTTTTTTCTGTATGTCTCCATTTAAACTTAAATTTATCTTTAACGTTAACATATTTTGATGGAGACCCGCTAACATCTAAAAATAATGTATAAGGTTCATCTCCATATGCTTCATCAATTTGATAGGAATCAAAACGATTAATTTTTATTTCATTATTTTTATCACTTGATTTTATAATTACTTGCCCGTTATTTAAAACTGTATTATTTTCTAATCTTGAAGCAATAAAATCTCCTGCTGTTACAGATAATGTTTGTGTACTTTTTACAGTTTCTCCAGCAGATGTAAAACCAAAAATAGAAACTGTATATATGCCAGGAAAATTATAAACATGAGCCGCGGAAAAGGTATTAACTGTTGTACTATTACCATCTCCAAAATCAAAAATAAATCTATCTCTTGTTATCCAAGGGAAGTTGTTTGCAAGAGTATTTTTAGTTACTTCAAATTGCTGCTGTGTTAGTTTATTTGTCCATGCAGAGAGGTTACCTGTACCTAAACCACCTGCTGTGATTGTAAACGGTATATTCTGGCTATAGTCATAACTCGGCATGTTTAATAAATACTAGCTGTACTTGTTGTTGAGGTTAATTGAGCTACAACTTCAATTTTATCTTTAATATTAGTTGCATCTTGCAAATAAGGATATTTAAAAAATGGTAAGTTTATATCAGCAGAAGAAAAGCTTATATCTGCATTAGGATATATTGGATTGTAAACAAACATGCTTACCCCATTAACTTCATAACTGCCATCAGTCTTGCAGGTTTTTACATCTGCAACTCCGTCAATAGCTATTAATTGAGTGGTAATATCTGTAATTCCAATAGTGGATCCTAGACCTAACCCATTAAAAGCTGATCTAATTATATTCTCAGCTTTATTTTTTATTTGTTCTACGCTTAAGCGAGAATCTGGTGAACGGACTAATCTTAATTTAGTTGTATCTGCCAATGATACGTCAGTTGTCTCGTCTGACTTAACTATACCCAAAGTGCAGGCAACATAAACTGGGTCAACAAGCACTGTTTCAGTAGTGAGTATTTTCTTTTCATTTATACTATTAATAATACTAGTTTTTAACGCTGGAGAAACATAATTACGTCTTACTGTTGTGCTATTAAGCTCTCCACCCTGTGGTACACAATAAACATAGACATTATTAAAATCACAAGCATCTGCAAATAAGTTTTGATTATATATAGTTCTTGGTTCATCATTAGCTTTTGCTAATTTAAGAGTTTTAATATTATAATCTAGATGCTGTCCAATATAATCCGCATTATTAACTACTTTAACATCTTTAACTATATTAGAATAATTTTGCAAAATATGATTAGCATAATCCTCTTGATTTACTAATCTATATTGAGAACTGAAAACACTAGGAGCCCTTTCTTTAATATCTTCTACAGTTTCACCTTCATAATAATTTGTAGAACTTGTTGTATTAGTAACAATAACGTTGCCTAAATCTGCAGGCGTAATATATGTTATATCTTGCTGTTTAATATTGTCAAATATATTTAAAAACTGAGAAGTAGTATATTTTGTTAAGCTGTTCCCGTCAATGGCTCCTATACCTGTTTCTCCTCCTACTCCGTCACTCTTTAAATAATATATTGCAATTTCATCCCCAACGTTTAATTTTTTTCCAGTTGCATTGTTACCAAATCTTATTTCATATCGTTTGTTTTCATTTAAACGAGCTTCAAACACATTAGAAGTAGATCTTTCTAAAAATAAATTTTGTACTTGATTAAATTCAGACCATTTATTTGTGTATATATCTCGAACAAAAACATTTATTGAAAAATGGTCTACAATAAGATCGTCTCCTGGAGCTAAAAATACTTGCTCAAATTCTTCCCCCGTTGCTGTTATAACAGGATATTCTTGATACTGTCCTTGGTATAAAAGATTATTATTTTGTAAGTCAGTTAATACTTCAGTACCAGCCTCTGTCTTAGAAAACGTAATATCCTCTTTAGTTGAATAAAATATACCCCCAGCATTAAGAAAGCTAAATCTTGGTATTGTATATGTACCTATCCCTAATGAGCTGTTGCCTGTGGCATTAAAAGATAAATTGGCGGTTTGTTGACCTGTTGGCTTGTAATCAATAGTTTTAACAATACGATTGATATTTTCGTAAAGTTCAGCCTCGGTAAACGTTGACTCATTAGAGGTCTGGTTTAGATAAAAAAGTAAAACATGATAGCTATATGCTACGATATCTATCATAGATGATAAATTACTACCTTCGTAGTTTTGATCTGTGAAGAATGATTTATTGTTAAGTCTGTCCTTAATGAGACTTTTCAACGATAACGCATCAAATGCAGTATATGCATTTGTCGGTAAATTAAAATCTGTCAATTTATCAGCCATAATTAATTCTTAAATTTAAATCCGTTTGCGCCAAGATTACCAGTAACAACCCCTCCACGATTATTTAGAGAAGGAATTAATATTGCAATAGCTATCTCGTAACTCTCACTCTCTACGTTACCTGTTACTTGTACCTTGGTTATTGTTATTCTTGGTTCTTGTTCCCCTAAACCTGCATATATTGCGCGCGCGATAGTATCACCAGTTTGTTGTGTTATAGGGTCAAAAAGAAATTGCTTTAAATCTAGCCCAAGAAAAGGGTTTAATATTTTTTCTCCAGGAGTAGTGTTTAAGATATTTTTTATAGATTGTTCAATAGCTTCTAGATCATCATTAGCGCGAACATCTCTATTATTTTTTATACCAAATTCGTTAGTTTGTTTTATCTCTCCTAGCTGTAAATCGAACTTAATATCTCTAAAAGTAAACTCGTCTTTTTGACGCTCCTGTGGTCGAGCACCATCAATGGTAATCTTAGGATTAGCTTTTTGTAAAATGTTAAGGTTTATCGCCACATAATTATTTATTTCATAGGTATTTTTTAAGTAGAGTAGTATTAAATCCTTAGTGAAACAATAAATATTTTATGCAATGAGTGGTAAATTTGATTTAATCGTTGAAACAGCAGTAAGAAGATTGCAGAATCAAGGGATTCTTGTATCTGATCTTGTTAAATTTAAAGATAATTATGAAGGTCATGATTGGACTAAGGGTTTAGGCGAGGTTACTCGTGAATCTTTAAAGCAAGTAATTGAATCTGGTGATAATCTTCGTGTTTCATCAATCAAATCAGCGAGACCTACAACAGCTGATGCTAACAACTTTGCTGCTGTTGATGAATTTTTCGTAGATGTAGTTCAAGAAAAAGCTCCAGGCTTATACATGAACCCATTTACAGTACCAATGGAGCTCTTAGAAGTTATTGATACTGGTATTAACCTTTCAACAAAAACACCTGATAATCAAAAGAAAAAAGATCCATCAGATATTAAGCCAGTTGAAGTAGAAGAAAACGAAGAAGCACCACAAGCTTTCAAAGACGAAGCTAAATTGCCTGAAACTAATACCACATTGCCAGGTGCTAAAGGTGCTGAGACAGCACAATATACAACAAAGTATATGGA
>Ga0098049_1000996_pt1 | contig 11027 bp, 10 predicted proteins | sample 13BtaG_FD_92582 | JGI IMG/M metagenome (GOLD analysis project Ga0098049, IMG submission 92582) | Marine viral communities from the Subarctic Pacific Ocean - 13B_ETSP_OMZ_AT15268_CsCl metaG | ecosystem: Environmental > Aquatic > Marine > Oceanic | place: Subarctic Pacific Ocean | collected...
CTAAATTCATGACAATATTTAAGTTTGAGTCCTTGTAAAATCCAAGCCTGTGATAAGGACTTGGGTCCGTTCATTATTAGTCTAGCATATTTGTATTTTAAATTGGGGTCTGCTAATGCTCTTCTCTTCCAACTATTCATCTTCTAGTTTGACTGTTGATATTTCTGATTTCATATAGGGTGTATTTAAAAGTTGCTGAAGCAATAAAATAATCATTGTCACTTCCAGTGACATCAAATGATAATGTAGATAAGTCACTTGGGAACAAATCTTTAAAGACAACATCAAAGTTTGCTAAGTTGTTGTTATTTAATACTTGCAAAGTTGCATCAGAAAATCTTGGATCTTGTGATGGAGATTTTGCATTTGATTCATTCCAAAGTGTTCTTTCTTTAAACTCCTGCGGTGTTCCCAATGCACGCATCCAATTGTGCAATTGCATATAATTTTCTAAATCTTCATCTACGATAAATTCAATCGTAAAATCACTATACCTCATGTTCCCTTCTACAGGAATTGGAACTAATCCTCTAGTTGGAATTTGAACATCTCCCAATGTTACAGGTGGGATTTCTGCTTTCTGACACAAAAAAGAAACCTTATTTGCTTTATCCAGTAGGAATAAAAATCCAATTGGTGAAAGAAAGTTTTTATTTGTTAATTGGTCGCCGTACCAGTTTGCCATTAATGGTTGTTTATCTTCCTTAGTATTTAGAATAAAAAAATGAGGTCCCAATAGAGACCTCATTCACTTCCTTCACACGGTATAATATGTATATGATTTACATAAGCACTTCCTTGCAGATTCTTTTACATGATGCTTGATGCGTATCTGTACATTCAATTAGGCATTCGTAGTAATCGTTTATTTTTTCTAATTCGGTAGAATCCTCAAAGTGTGACCATTCGTATAACTGATTTCTAGAAGCGAGGTTGTTCATAGTTTTCCTGTTCGTATCTGTGATTCATAATGTAGTTCAAATTTGGGGTCATTTGTTCACCTCGTAATTCTATACTATCTATACTAGTTTGTCAGGAAATACTCACTTAACGCAAAGAATATTATTGCCTACTAATTTATACCTAGGCATAAAAAAGACCCCCTTGTAGGAGGTCTGAAAGGGCATGTGGGACAACCTGCCCCACAACAACCTGCATCACATAAGGTTCGTGACCTGTACACGACGGTAGTAACGGTTGGCGTTGGCGGTAAGTGCGCCTGAACCTTGAGTAAGACCGTTAGCGAAGGGGTTCGAGACCATGCCGTAGCGAGTCTTGAAGCCAATCTTGGGCTGGAAGGTGTCAGGGTTGATTGCACGAACCTGCTGAAGAGGAACATATGGGCAATAGAACAGACCAGCGTCATAGGCGCTAGTACCCTTATAACCAGCAACATAGAAGTGCTTGTCAGCAAGGTTTGCAGAGTAAGGATCAACGTAGACCTTAATCTTGCCGTTGAGTGTACCAACCAGTGTGCTGGAGGTATCGTCAACACCTGCGAGAGCATTGTTACCAGCAAGAGCAGGAGTGTAGTCAAGTACACCAGCCATACCCAGTGCAGAAGCAACGTCGGCAGAACAAATCAGGATGTTGCCCTTGCCACGACGAGTTTGCTGACCGATGGCGTTAGAATCGCGCTCAATCTGGAACAGAAGTCCTTTGAACTTCTCAACAGACCAGCGACCGTTGGAGTCAACGTCAAGGTCAAAGATACCAGCGTTAGCGGTATTGTTCTGAGCACCAGGAACAGCGTTTGTGTAGATGGTACGAACAACTTCGCGGTTGATTTCAGCAAGGATTTCAGTGCTGAGGATGTTAGCCAGTTCGGTCTCAGCATCCAAGCCATGAATCGCCTTAAGGTCTTGAGCCAGTTCGATGCTGTACTCGGCCTTCAGGGCGCGTGCCTTTGCAGTAACGGTGACTTTCTCAATCGAGAAACCCATCTCACGGAAAGCAGTGGATGAAGAACCATCGTTAAGTGCTTCAACTGTTGCCGTGCTCATGCCAGTGGCGTCGTCTGCTTGCTCATAGGTTCCAGCAGGGGAATCGTTGAGAAGTGCAGGGTTGTTGCCTTGGGCATCGTTGGTTGCGTCAGAAGCACCAGGATCGTATGCACCAGGACCACCAGAGAAACCAGCGTTAGGCTCGTTGAAGAATGCTTCGTCGTAACCAGAGGCATTAGGATCGCGCTCGCTACCATAGTTGGTACGCATTGCGAAGATAAGTCCAGTAGGACCAGTCATCGGTTGAACGCCAGCAATATCATAAGCGATAAGCTGAGGCATGGAGCGGCGGATCAGGCTAATCAGAACAGGGTCGAAACCTGCTACAGGACCTGTTGCTGTATCGCCACCAGTGTAACCAGTGGTTTGGAGTGTTTCGTTAAGAATGCTTGCCTCTTCGGTCAAAGCTTTCTCTTGGTTTTCTAGGAGTTGTGCAACGACACCACGCTTGTGGGAATCGGTGATCTCGGGGAGAGCATCGTGATTCAGAACGGGTGCCCACTTCTCCTGGAGGTTGTGTAAAGACATTTTAGTTTCCAGTTTTAAGTAGTTAATTTACAATTATTTAGACCAGCGAGCTAATGCATCAACGTATTTCGACATTGATCCGCTCGTGGTTGATTCTACAAGGGGTTCCGAGACTTCTTCTGTGGGGTCGCTTACAGATTCTGTAAGTTCAGCCTTTCTAGTGAAGTAGGATTCCTTGATCGTTTCGATTTTCTTACGAAAATCTGCTTCAGTTTCAAACTCAACACCCTCTGCAAGAGAAGCAAGCTTCTCCTTTTGGGTCTCAGCGAGTCCCGTAGCGCATTCGTTCACAATTTCCATTTTTACAAACTCACCAACACGCTTATTCAAAGCAACGTTAGTGTCGATTTGCTCGTTGAGTTTAGTTTCCATATCATCAAGCTCACCTGCCATTCCATCTAGCAGGTTGAACTTCTCCTCAGGCACACTAAAGTTGTGCTCTAAGAAGAGACCTTTTAGACCGTTGAAGAAAGATTCTGCCATCTCAGTCTTAATGCCATGCTCAACAGCCAGGGTATTTTCCTGCATCCACTGTTCAGCGGCATAAGTGAGGTAATCATCTACCTTCTCGGCCAATTCTGTCTGAATCTTTTCGACTTCTTCAGTCAAGGTAGATTCAAATGCCTCTTGCAACGCCGTGACTTCAGCATTCACCTTAGAGGTAACTGCTGCTTCAAAGATTGTTGCTGCTCTTACACGGAAGTCTTCTGAGAGTTCTTCACCAGCGACAAGAGCGTTAACATCTTCAGTAAAGTCGTACTCGGTTTCAGTGAGGACTTCTTCTTCTTCATCTGTTTCCTCCATTTTAGCGGATGCGCCACTAGGTTTGGTACTAGGGACTGGTGCTTTTCCTACTGCTTTAGAAGCAGAAGCGCCAGCATTTTTAGTGCCCTTTGCACCTTCTTCTGAATCAGAAGTAACATCAACTACTTTCGCTGCGCCACCGCCAGAAGTATCAATCTTCTCGCCAGGTTTTGCGTCTTTAGTAACTGCGTTAGAACCTTCGGTCACTTCTTCCATGTTATCTAACTCTTTATCGAGTGAGGTCTCAGCCATTTGTTTGAACTCCGTTATGCATTAGCGTTGTCTGTATTTATTTATAAATCACAAACTCTTTAAAAACTTAGCAAACGCGGAAACCTTTCTTTCCTGCAAGTTGATAAGAGTTGCTTGGTCAATTTCAGTTTTGATTTGAGAAATTGCTGCCTCTTTGAGGATGCCATTATCCCAAACCCACTCTTTACCTTCCATGATGCCATCGACAAATGCATCGGGGGCAGAAGGATCTGCTACAATATCAGCAGCAGTGGCAAGCATGAAGTCGTCTGCAACAACGCTGCAGCCTTCTTTTTTAATTAAAGAACCCATGCCTCTAGATGAAACGCCAAGCATGACACCTTCATCCAAAAGATTCTTTGTAATGTTGCCCATGGGAGTATCTAGAATCTTTGCCTTACCAATGAAGTTGTTTCCATCTTCTTTGAGAGACATAATTTTATGTGATACCCTATCCAAGTTGATGGAAGGACCATCGGGATGACCTAATTCTCCAAGAGCACGCCCTTTTTGAATGTAGTTCTCGCTGTATTTAGCAACTTCGCGCTGCAAAGTTTGCAACATATACTTTCGGTTGTTGCGATTTTCTACTTCTGCCTGCAAGAAAACACCTTCGATGAAGTAATTCTTCTTGCCTTCTTTCTCTTCACAGAGAAAATCTACTTGGGTAATTTCTTCAGCTATCAGTTTCATTTTCTTCTTCGGGGGTTTCTACAGGTTGTTCTAACTCGGCAGTAGGAGGTTCATGTGGCATACGTCCATCAAATTCAACATTCTCAGGTGGTGTCGTTCCATCAGGTACTGCGTTTGAAACTTCATCTGCAGCATCTTGAGCAGTATCGTCTATGTCAAATCCCATCTGCCTTGCAAAATTAATTTTTTGCTGTTGAATAGCATCATATGTTGCTGCCGCCAAGGCATCATTCATAGAATCGATGGCTGCTGCTTTGTCGTCACTATAGACTTGTTGAACGATTTGCTTTGCAATGTCACTAGGCATAATAATTTAGCTCCCAATAATAGTATTTAGTTATTTAGAATTCTGCTCTACGAGCATCAGATGGTTGAACTGCGGACTCTTGCTCACTAGGTGCTACTTCTGCTGCTGGTGCTCCTCCTCCACCTTCATCGCCAGCAGCCATAGCGGGATCCATTTCCGCCATAGGATCAGCAATAATACCTGCTTCCATTTCAGAGGCGATTTGGTCATCAATCTCCTTAATCTCAACGTCTGTTTGCTTCAGAACCTGACGACGCATATACTCGACAGAGAAATATTTGCCAACATAAGGATCCATAACATTAATCTGGTTCATTCTTTCATTACGAATTTCAATCTCCTTCAGTTCAGTGAAGTAGTTGTCCGCAATGAAGTCAAATTGAACGTGATTCTTCATCGTTTCCCACTCTTCAAGAGATATAATACCCTTAAGAATGAGTTGAGTCTTCAGTAAATCAACAAACAATTCAGAAAAACGCTTACGAAGACGAGAGATAAATTTTTGAAACTTAACTTCGTCTCTAGTAATCTCAGCAGCACGACCAATGTTAAACGTCGTTTCTGTTTCTAAACGAGAACCAGGAACATTGAGTGACTTATAAAGTTTCTTTTGGAAATACTTTACATCTTCTAGTTCACCTAAGTTCTGACCACCAGGAAGAGTTGTGATTTCTGTTCCTCTACCACCTTCACGTCTAGGTAACCAGAAGTCCTCCAGCATAGACATGAACTTTTTGTCGTCCTTAATCTCACCAGTGCTCGCATCATAAACCATCTTATTGCGATAGCGTCCCATGACTTCACGAAGATATTGCTCCGCTTTATTCTTAGGAAGATTGCCAACATCAATATAGAAAATTCTACGTTCTGGTGCTCTACTTAAACGATAGATAACCAGAGAATCTTCAATCATTCTCAGTTGGTTGACTGCCTTAATCGCCTTATGCAGGTGACTAAGAGTCATGTTTTTGTTCAGGTCTTGAATACCTGAGTGGCAATATGTGATAGAATCAGTAGTAATTTTCATACCCTGATTAGTTGAGTTCTTTAATCCCTTTGGATTGTATAAGAAATACTCTGCTGCCTTTTGTGAAAGTTGAGTATTAAGATCTTCCCCTCGCATTTGCTCGGGTCTTTTCTGTTCGTACTCAGTAACCTTACGAATTTTGCGAGGATCGATATATCGAATTTCTACAAGACCTGTTCCAGGACTTTTAGGGTCGATTACTTTATGGGAAAACAATCTTCCATCGACATACCATCTACGGAAGATTTCATAAGAACGATTTTCAAAATCTAGTAAACGTAAGATTTCACCAAACTCATCTCGCATGAGTTTTTTAATTTTATCCGATACTTTCAGATTAGAAAGTTCTAATTCAACAGGAACATCATCAAAGTTTCCACAGATAGTTTCATTGACGATATCATCAACGGCACTATCACACTCTGGTTGCATTACCATTTCTCTGTAACGAGTAATTAACTCATGCTCGTTACGAACCGTTCCATCAAGGTCAACAGAATATCCATAGTATCCGCCACCTACAATAGGTTGCGAACCATCCATGTTATCCTTTTGAACAAAAGAAGGCCCCTTGGGGACCTTCTTCGCTCTCTCAAGTGAAAATCCAAAGAGCTGCGACATTATAATACTAAGTTGATTGATCCTGTTCTATTTATCAAGCATCCACGGAGGCATCAATTGGAGTCCAGTACTGAGTCTGGAGTTCAACAGTAAACTCTTCAATGGCATCGTTACTACCGAAGTCCAAGTCAATAGCAGCAATGTTGCTAGGGAAGACGTTGTAGAACTTGTAAGACTTGAGAATTTTAGGAACATCTCCATTCTTAACATCGCGTGCCAACTGATGAACAGTCATGTCCGCAAAATATCCTGTTGCATCGTCTGCGTCTCCAAGACCAGCAGCAGAAGTAAAGTTCTCATTATACGCTTGAATACTTGATGCCCAAAGTTCAAATGCGTTACGAAGAATGAAGTTGCTGTCATTCTGGATAGTTACCGTCCAAGGTTCAAACGTTCTATCACCAGCAATCTTCAATACACGTCCTCTGAAAGGAACTTCAATAACACCAATGTTCGAGGAAGGAAGATTTGCAGCACGAACAGTGAACTTACCGAGTTCAATCAGAGATGAGTTGTTGATAATACCAGTAGGGAAATTTAAATCAACTTGAAATAAATTTGGTCTCGCGAAATCCGAGGCAATATTTGCCTTGAAATCATCGATAGTTCCTCTTTTTGCCATTTTTTTAAAAGTGTCTCCGTCGCTAATATTTAGTACGAACAATATTTTCAGACAAAAAAAGAGACCCCGTAGGGTCTCTTAGTTATGTTAGTTGTTATCAGGAAGCGACTTCGTTGAATGCAACACCAGTTCTGGTGGCAACGAATGTCAGGGTAATGTAGTTGATTGTGCGGGTGGGTTTTACGAAGATTTCTGCATAGAACTCACCACGGTCAACTGCTTCAGGAGGATTGTTGTCGCTGTCGCACTTGACTAAGAAGTCAGTTACACCGCGACGACCTTGTACATCGCGAAGATAAGGTTCGACAATGTTCAGGAAGAGTGAACGCTGCGACTCATCATTCTGTTCAAACAGTTGTGACTTAGCAGCACCACTGATGACACGCTCAATAGTGAGGAACAGACGGCGAACGTTGATTCTGTCGAATGCAGAAGCAAATCCAAGAGCAGTCTTGTCACCATAAAGGACGACGCCTTGACCAGGGAATGAAACGATTGGGTTAACGCGAGCAGCATACAAGCGGTCGCGCTGACTTCTATTAGGAGTATATGCAAGTTTAATTGCATTTCTCAAAATACCACGTTGGAATCCAGCAGGAGAGAACCAAGGTTCTGCGACTTCGGTTGTCTGCAAGCAAAGACCAGCAACGTCACCGTTACAAGGAACATAACGATAGACATCATTGTACTTATCGTAGATGTACTTATACCCGCTGTCAAATACAACGTAGGATGAGGATGGAAGTTGATCGAAGAAATCGATTGTGTTGTTAGTTGCTGTTGTGTTATTGGTAATACCAACTACATTTGCTCTACGAGGAGAAACAAATACAATACAGTCACGACGCTCTTCTGCGATATTAACCAAAGACGTAACCTTAGCGATTGCATCTGCATCACTAGCACCAGAAGGACCAGTTAAGATAAAGTCAATGATTTGAGACTCAGGGTCTTCGCCTAATTCATATGCGGTTGCAAAGTCGGCATTACTTACGGTGTAAGTACCAGAACCAGCATAATCAGCACCATCGGTAAGTGCATAGAACGCAGTAGCGTTATTTGTAGTATTGAGAGTTACCGAATCTGTTGGATACGATTTTGTTCCACCAGCATTGTTGATGATATCAAAATCGGTTGAAGCTACTGCTCCCCAAGCGCCAGGATTGTTGGCATCAACATCATGCAAACTAGTTTCGTGGAAACCCCAGAAGACAAATTCTGAACGTTGCTTAATTACAGTTGGATAATAGTTAGTTTCTCCAACAGTAGTCTTAGCATCAGATGCCTTAGAAAGACCAATGAAACGCTCAAGAACTGCACCAGTTGTACCAGTAATTTTGCCGTCAGCATCAATAACCAAGACGTGCAATTCGTCACGACTACCGCCAGCATTTTGAGCAAAGCGACTTGTTCCAGGACGAGGAGCAACATTAACCCACTTCAATCCAGGAAGATATTCACGAGTTGAATACTCATCCGAAACTGTGGCAAGAACTACAGTATTACCAGTACCAGTGGCACCTTCTTTAACATTATCTGTAGCAGAAAATGCAGCACTACCTTTGTTCAAAGAGATGTACAGATTTCTTTCAACACCAGCTGCAGCAATATCTGCGGTAGCAGTTGAAGTTACACCAGTAACAGTTTGACCAGCAGCAATGATGGCATCAACACCAGCAGAAGGAATACCGATTTCCAGTTTTTTGTTTGGTAGGTCAAATGCAAGAACGTCAACCTCTTTATCGGCACCAGAGATGTCAATATTTGCAGTTTCACCAACTGTAAATGTTCCTACAATATTTTCAAGTGTTAAAACAATACTATACTTATAAACTAAACCTGTAGAAGCACCTGCGGTTAGTGGTTGCTCAGGCACGAATCTCCACTCACCACCTGATGCAGGTGCGGGACATGTTGCGATTTGGTCTGCACCAGCGTCTGTTGTGAAAATTCTTACGGAATTTCCAAGAGTTCCTGGATTGCGTGCTGCCCAGTGAAAAGTATTACTACCAGAATTTTCGTAAGTAGTTTCATACTCATCAAGGTTCTTAATAAGAACAGTGTCTACTGAACCTGTGATATCAGCAACAGAGTTCTTCAGACTGGATGATGCAACACGAACGGTCTTAAGTATGCCACCATACGAAAGATACTGTGCTGCTGTATACCAATACTCATAGTTTGAGTCGTTTGGTTTGCCAAAAACTTCTGCTAATTCTCTCTCACTGGCAATTTGTACAATCTCATCTACAGGACCTTTTACAAAAGGTGCTGCGATAAGACCAACGTTTGCGGTAGAAAGAGTTGTAATGGTCGTCAGGTCTCTTTCTTGAAAGACTACACCTGGCGAGGATTGGTTAGCTGCCATGTTTTATTTCTCCTAGATTGTGCCGTCATCGGGTTGTCTAAGATTATTTATATTTTTCAATATTCACTTCCAGTCCCACATATAGGACTTATCAGCATATTCCGCAACTTGCCAGACATCCCCCTGAGCATCTGCAAAGTATTCATCCCCTAACCCATCATCCATAAATCCAAAAGGTGCCATATCTTGTTCGATGGATTCTTTTTGGTCATCATAGATACGTTGCCTGACATCATTGTCATGCATTTCTCTAAAGTATGGTTGCATTGCCATCCATCCAAAAATGACAAGACACATAGCTAAGTCATCATTACACCCATCTTCTGCAGCAAATGATTGTCCCTTAACGATGAATGTAGTTAATTCTGCAATAGTGTCATAGTCTGGAATCATCAATTTGTCTTCTTCAATAAGTGCTTTTAAATTAGAACACCCTACCTGCTTTACAACAGTAGACATCTTTACACCCATTTGTGTTTTCTTGCCAGAAAATCCTTGACCTAATTGTTGACCCGCACGACCGCGCATTGCTGCCATCAAAAGGTTCTCATATTCTAAATCAAACTGAATGATATCTGCAACCTGCCCACCAATATCATTTACCTCACATAAAATATATGCATTATTATAATTCTTACCCACATCAACAATAATATTAGGGAAGATGATGGGTTTAATCTCATTATTCCTATATCTAGCCACTACTCTATATGGTAGTGTTGTTGTATCCATCACCATAAATGCTGAATAATCATTAGATGTTCCTCTAGCAACATCTACAGTGATGATATAGTTATGCTCTGGGATTACATCTTCATATACCGCAAGTCCTTTACCTTGCTTAATCGGTTCGATATACGGCATAGTCCTCAACTTACTAGGACTAATCAGAGTATCAACAGAACCGAGGAACTCACATTCAAACTCAACCTTGAACTGTTGTTCTGAAGTGTTCTTGATAGTTTGCTCTTTCCATGCAGCATCTCTACCAGGAACCTGTGACCAATGTACTTCTGTTGGTAGATATTCATTCTTTCCCTGTTCTGCATCATGCCACAACTTATAGAACATATTCATCCCATGTGGCGTGGAGATGATGATTACCTTTGTGCTTTTACCAGAAGATACAGTAGGATAGACAGATGAAAAGAACTGGTCAGCAATATGGTTCGGAACAAACGCGAACTCGTCCAGAAATATGACATTAAAAGACATGCCCCTGACGGCACTAGCGGAAGTAGATGCAGCCAGAATTTTACTACCATTCTCAAGTTCCAATGATCCCCTGTTCCATTGGAGGATACCTTGCTGGAGCCATTTTGGAAGATTTTCATAACTAAGTTGTAAGCGACCTAACATTTCACGGGCAGTCGCTGCTTTGTTTGCAAGGATTGCTACATTTACATTTTGATTGAATAGAACATACCAAAGAAGATATGCAGTAACGATAGTAGATTTGCCAGACTGACGAGGCAACTTGGCAATATTAAATCTATTCTCATGGAAACTCTTTACCATGTCAACCTGAAAGTCGTACATGGTAAAAGGAATAACACCTTCGTCAAGGGAAACAATCCTAATATAAGTTAGAATAAAATATACAGGATCATCCGCACACTTAAGATACTCCTGCACTTCTTCAGGAGAAAACTCCTGAGCAATATTTGCCTTCTTTAGATTAGGATTGCCAAGATATACTTCAGTTGTGCTCATTCAATTAATGTTCCATGCGCTCTACGAATCTCTCTTAGTTTTTCTAAGTTCATATCCTTGGTGCCTCCATCATAGGCATGAGCATAACC
>Ga0098049_1001001_pt1 | contig 11015 bp, 21 predicted proteins | sample 13BtaG_FD_92582 | JGI IMG/M metagenome (GOLD analysis project Ga0098049, IMG submission 92582) | Marine viral communities from the Subarctic Pacific Ocean - 13B_ETSP_OMZ_AT15268_CsCl metaG | ecosystem: Environmental > Aquatic > Marine > Oceanic | place: Subarctic Pacific Ocean | collected...
CTTTCAGCTTATTTTAGCGACGACGGAACAAGAGAAGCTCATGTCAGAAAAGACCCTCATGGCTTCTATGTAGATTTATTACTAGACGGAGTAGTAAAAGAGAAAAGAGTGCTTTATGGGCACTCAGAGAGCTATGCAGAAGATTGTGCGGAAAACTTTGCTCTCGGCATATTTGACGTAGAATGAAACGCAGAACCTGGGAGAGATTGATGAGCAAAGAATTAGAAGAACAAAAAGCATCCCCAATTCTTGGGGGACGCTGGGATTGGTATGGAGAGTCTCCGACTGTTTGGTGGGAAGATGCCAGCCCTGAGACTAGAGAGATGGCATTTCTTGCAGTAACAGCACTTATGCACAAAGCGGAACTACAGCACAAAGGTTCCTATAGATGGGCATTGTATAATGTTTTCGGATTTGATGAAGGAATGTATGTGGCAGCTATGGAAGCTGGTTATATGGATATACACAATGCTCTCGTCAGAGCAAGCGAAGAGGAATGAAATGAATAGAGAAAGGTTGTTTGATACATTAAAAATTGATGAAGGGATTAAGTATGAGATTTACTTAGACCATCTAGGCTACCCAACTTTTGGTATCGGACATCTTATAACCGAGAACGACCCAGAATACGGTATGCCCGTAGGAACAGTAATACCGTTTGAGCGAGTTCAAATTGCGTTCACAATAGACTGTGACACTGCTGTTCGAGAGTGTGCTGTTCTTTATGGAGAAGATTACTTTGACGATTTTCCTGGTGAAGTTCAAGAGATTCTAGTAAATATGATGTTTAATATGGGTCGTCCTCGTTTATCGAAATTTAAGAAAATGAATGCAGCATTAAAGGTAGAAGATTGGAAAGAAGCAGCAAAAGAAGGCCGAGACTCACGTTGGTATCGACAGGTAACAAATCGAGCCGAAAGATTGATGTCCAGACTAGAAAATGTTTCTTGACATTTAGTGCTCATGCGAGTATAATACTCGTATGAATATTTTTATACTTGACGAAAACGTAGACCTATGTGCAGAGTATCATGTTGACAAGCACATCGTAAAGATGCCACTTGAAGCAGCTCAGATGCTCTGTACCAATCACTGGATAGAGAAATACCTTGGACACATCCCCCGAAAACTCACCTCAGAAGAATGGGCGGTCATCAAAGAAGCCAAAACAAAACCAGACAGAGCTTTTCCTTATCTTCCTACTATGTATAATCACCCTTGTACCATATGGGCTAGGGTATCGTTGGAAAATTACGAATGGCTTTTCTGTTACGCCCTCGCCCTCAATGACGAATATAGATACCGTTACGGAAAAGAGCATAAATCAGTGCATGACGTCGTTCTTAAACTCCCAGAGTCCTCCCTACCAAGGGGTGGACTTACTCCTTTTGCGCAAGCTATGCCAGAAGAGCTTAAAGGCTCAGATGCAGTAGATGCGTATCGTAAATTCTATCACAAGGACAAAGCTACCTTTGCTTCCTGGAAATACAGAGAAAAGCCATACTGGTGGAATGAAACCGAAGCAGACTACGAAAGTAGAATCACGAGATAAAATGCTAGATAGTACAAAAAATTTACTCGATGCTTTAAGTGAAGCAGAAGTTACTATACAGTTCAAGAGCGTTAACTCTGGGCGTAGAATAGAGAAACTTTGCACTTTACAGAATACACAACTAAAGCAGAACCCAAACAATGATACAATAGTAGTCTACTGTTTGGATACTAACTCGTATGAAGATATACGAGTATCAACTATTGAATTATGGATAAGAAAACATGACTAAAGTAACAGAACTGTGGATTACTCCTAATGCGCTTGATGTAATAGCATACTGTGCAAGAGTTTCAAATCCTGGAAATCAAGCAAACAAGAAAACAGCTCCCAAGCTGCTTAGCTATCTAAAGAAGCATAAGCATTGGAGCCCTTTTGAGATGGCAAGTATGTGTGTAGAAATTGAAACTACACGAGACATTGCACATCAAATAGTAAGACATCGCTCTTTCTCGTTCCAAGAGTTCAGCCAACGCTATGCAAATGTAGACGACCTTGGCTCATCAGTAACGTATCGAGAAGCTCGTATGCAAGACCCCAATAATCGACAAAACAGTGTTCGAGCAGAGGATGGGCCTCTACACTCTCAGTGGAGAGTAAAGCAGGAAAACACTTATGAAGCTGCAAAGACTGCTTATAAGTGGGCTATTGATAATGGTATTGCAAAAGAGCAGGCCAGAGCAGTATTACCTGAAGGTATGACCGATACTCGACTCTATATGTCAGGAACTATTCGTAGCTGGATTCACTATGTAGAGCTGCGAGAAGCAAACGGCACTCAAAAAGAACACCAAGAGATTGCTTTGCAGGTTCGTGGGATTTTAACTCAACACGGCTTTTACAAGGCTTCATATGAAATCTGATAGTGTAAAAGTAATAGAGATAAAAGAACAAGAAGATGGCAGTGCAGTATTAACTGTAGAGCTAGATGAAGAAGCCCTGCACGCCCTTGTTCAAGAAGGATTCATTTCTATAATTACTAAAGCGGTGGATTCTTATAATGGAGATAGTTGAGGCTTTTCCTCCGAATATAGCTGAGATAAGAGAAGTTTTTCCGTTGAAAGGAAGAGAGCTATTTGCTTACGGAGACATAATCTATAACCCTTCCGGCTTAAACATACCAAACGAGCTAATCGCGCACGAGTGTGTTCATCAGGAACAACAGGGCGAAAATGTAGAGGATTGGTGGAAAAAATACTTGACAGACCCAGCGTTTCGTTATATAATGGAACTTGAAGCGCATCAAATAGAATACCAAGTTTTCTGTGATTCAGAAAAAGACCGAAACGTTCGGGCAAAGTATTTGATGGCTATAGCCTCACGACTAGCTTCGCCTCTTTATGGCAAGATAGTTTCACTCAAAGAAGCAAGGAAACAAATTAGTGCAAGGAATTAAATATGATGGTGAAAAGCCAAAAATGCACTTACTACCTCCAAAAGCTACACTAGAAGTAGCAAAAGTATTAACATTTGGAGCACAGAAATATGATGAAGAAAATTGGAGAAAGCTGGATAACCTACAAGCTAGATATAGCTCAGGAGCTCTTCGACATATTTTTGCGCATATTGATAATGAAGAATTAGACCCTGAGAGCGGGTTATCGCATCTAGCACACGCTATATGTTGTTTAATGTTTAAGTTGGAGATTGAATTAGAAAATGGCGCGAGTAAAGAAAAAGAGCTACGAGAACCTGACCGATGCGAACCTGGAGCGAGTGATGTCTCTTTTGAATCCGACAGACTCGTCGACAAAAGCTATTACCAAGAAAGAGGCGTGCGAGATATTGAATATCGCATACAATACGACACGTCTGACAAAAGTTCTGGAGGACTATAACGACCGTAAGGAGTTTACAGCAAAGCGTAAATCTCAAAATCGTGGAAAAGCTGCAACCGAACGAGAGCTTCAAGAAGTTGTAACAGACTATCTGCGGGGTTATTCCATCGCTGAGATAGCAAAGAGCTTGTATCGTTCTTCTGGCTTTGTAAAAGGAATTATTGAACGCCTTGGTGTGCCTCAACGGTTGTCACCTTCTGAAGGCATTGAATTTCTTCCCGACAATTGTTGCGCCGAAGCCTTCGATATGAAAGAAATCGTGTGGTCCGCGCAGCATCATGCACCTGCAATCGTGGAAAAAGAAGTCACTAATATGGACTACGAAAAGAAGTATGGTGCGAAGTGTTATGCTATCTATATCCAGCAGACAAGTTCAGACTCAGACGATAGATGGGCTATGGTTGAACAAGGTGGTTTCTACGCATATGCGGCAGCCTATGACTTAGGTAAGCTATCACATCTTGAACAATATGGCGTAAACCTTGAAAAAATATCTTGACAGATTTTCTTTTTTCTATTATAATATGTTTTCAAATTAAGGAGAATAGTATGCCCATTAAATTTCAACCATCAACGCAAGTCCGAGACCGAGCTACTGGGCGAGTAAAAACTGTTCATAGCTACATGAAGTCAACTCCTACAGAGGAATTGCAAAAATACTTAGAGGCAAGCAACGCTAAGCCTAAAATCATGCACAAGTGTCGTATGGAATTACTACGACGAGGAGTATTATAATGATTGACCGTTCACAAGACCCCTACTACCAAGCACTGTTTTGGTGCTATGAAGCACAGCAATACTTTCGTTGGGAAGAAATGATGCGCTGGTATGAAGAAAATAGTGAGGAAATGCCACGATTTGTCGGAGCACCTGTCTAAAAATAGTTCTTGACATCATGCTCAAATTTCTCTATAATAGTATTCAAGAAATTGAGGAAACCAATGGGCGACCGATTTTACGAACAGCAAATACAAACTCTGGGCACCTGCCCAGGCTCAACTAGAACCAAGAAAAGGAGCCGACGAATGGCTTGGGACGACGACAAGAAAGCAGCAGTTATTGCAGCATACGAAGAACAAAATCCAACTCCAGAAAATTCTATGGAGATTGTTAAAGAACTCGCAGATGAGTTCGACGAATCACCAAACGGTGTTCGCATGATTCTTAGCAAAGCAGGTGTCTATGTTAAGAAAACTCCAGCAGCAAGTGGTAGCTCAGGCTCTACTTCTACTGGTGGAACACGAGTTTCAAAAGCAGCCGCTCAAGAAGCTCTGATTGCAGCCATTACTGACGCAGGTCAGGAAGTTGACGAAGATGTAGTATCTAAGTTGACTGGCAAAGCAGCACAATACTTCACAACAGTATTGGGTGCAGTAGCTAACTAATCCACCCGTTGGGTTTACCCTTCGGATAGAGTAGCCCCTTCGGGGGCTGCTTCTTTTTCCTTCTTTTTGTAGAGAGTGGCACAGTAAAATAACTTTTGCTAACCCACGACAACAAGGAGAACTCGTGAACAAAGAGGCATTAGCAAAGTTAGTAACTGAATATGGCGATGCAATCATTACCTACCGCAGTGAAAACTCTAAGAAGCTAAAGTACAATGTCTGTACATTAGACTTTTCTACACCTTACATTCAAAAGAAGAAAAATAGGGCAAAAGGGTCTGAAGGGACTCTTTTGCTTTTTTGTTGGGATACAGACTCGTATCGTCTTTTGAAGCCTGAAAGCGTTACAAGTGTAGTACCTCTATCGTCCATTTTACAAAATGGCGGTAGGTAGTGGTATTATTACATGAAGCTCCGGCAGTGTATGAAAAAGTAATACACCATAACGAACAAAAAGAAACTCAAGTAAGACTTACCATCAACCCTTTTCGGGGTGTTGAGTATTTGCACCTGCGCGAGTATTACTTAGACTTTGAAGAAGAGTGGAAGCCTACTCCCAAAGGTATCGCTATGGAGTTAGATTTGAATAATTCACGAGAACTCTTCGCGGGGTTAGTAGAGATTATATCGCTCGCAGAGTCAAAAGACATACTAGAAGAATACTTCAAAGAATATATTGACGAAATCTACAAATAATTCTTGACATTTTACCTTAATACTCGTATAATATACTTTCAAATTTAGTGAGAGAATAATGCGCGAATTTCTAGACCATGCCAGCAAGATGTATTACGAAGGTAATCCTGTTCTTTCTGATGCCGAGTTTGATAAACTCGCAGACCAGCATAACTATAATTCCGTAGGATACAGAGTTGAATCTGGAGTTTCTCACTACTTCCCTATGTATTCTCAACAAAAGTTCTTTTCAGTAGAAGAATGTCCTGCATCTAGCAATGACTCCGGCTATGTCGGAAGCGTAAAGCTAGATGGGGCTGCTGTATCTCTGTTGTATATCAACGGTAAGTTACAACAAGCTCTCACCAGAGGTGACGGTAAAAAGGGACAACCCATACTTGATAAGATGGTCTATTTAGTCCCAGACATTATCGACTGCAATAGCATTGTTCAGATTACAGGGGAAGTAGTAGCTCCTAAAGACTTACCGAATGCGAGAAACCTCGCAGCGGGGTCACTAAACTTGAAAGATATTGAGGAGTTTCGCAAACGTCCTTTGCAGTTTATAGCCTATGATGCTCAGTCCTTTATCGCGGATAAGTGGACGGAGGCTATGGCGATACTTGCAAGCTGGGATTTTAATACTGTTCTAACCACAGACATCAGTATGTATCCTGACGATGGCGAAGTTTATCGTATTGATGACTACTATAAATTTGAGAAACTCGGATACACTGCCCACCATCCAAGAGGAGCTTTCGCGCTCAAAGAGCAGAAAGACGGTGTAGTAACTAAACTATTGGATGTTAAATGGCAAGTGGGTAAGAGTGGTGTAGTAAGCCCTGTTGCTATCCTGGAGCCTGTAATTATAGGTGAAGCGACAGTAAGTAGGGCTACTCTGCACAACATCGAGTATATTCGAGAGTTAGACCTGGAAATTGGATGTGACGTAGAAGTTATACGTAGCGGTGAGATTATACCTCGTATTCTACGACGCGTTCAATCTTCCTGACCTTTCAAAAAATAGTTCTTGACAAAAATCTTAATTTCTCGTATAATATACGTTCAATTTCACAGGAGTCTTTTTAGTGTTTTCGATTCAAGCCCCTACGAACTGCCCTAGTTGCGATTCTATGCTTGAGTGGAGTAACCACCTTCTTTACTGTCGCAATACTTCTTGTGACAGCCAATCCCAAAAGCGCGTGCAGCACTTTGCTAAAACTCTTAAAATTAAGGGTCTTGGGCCTGCTGCTGTCGAAAAGTTGGGTTTGACAAGTCCTCACGACATCTATCAACTTTCGTTAGAGGACATAGTAGAAGGATTAAATTCTGAAAAGCTCGCGGAGAAATTGTTAGTAGAAATACAAAACTCGGAAAAAGCCTCTCTGAATGAGATACTTCCAGCATTGAGTATTCCGCTAATTGGTAAGACAGCCACTGAAAAACTTTCTGTAGTGTGTGATGACATTTATGATATAAACACAGAAAGTTGCAAGCGAGCAGGTCTTGGGCCAAAAGCAACGGAATCTTTGGTGGAGTTCTTAGCTCAGGAAGATTTGGATTATATGTTTTTGCCTCACTCGATGCAGTTTAGAAAAGCTGCAAAAGTAGAGACAAAAGGTGTGGTCTGCATCAGTGGTAGATTGAAGAGTTTCAAAACAAAAGCTGAAGCCACACAAGCACTATCAGTGTTAGGATATAGAGTCGTTGGCTCCCTGACCAAAGAAGTGAGCATTCTAGTAAATGAAAGTGGTGTTGAATCAGCGAAAACAACCAAAGCCAGAGAGTCTGGCGTAACAATAATAGAAAATCTTTTAGATTTTATCGGAGACTAAATATGGCATTGCCAAAGTGGACTGACGAACGCACTAACGAGTTGACTAACTTTGTTGGTGACGAATCACCTATTTCCCAAGCTACCGTTGCAGAAGCAGCAGACCAGCTTGAAACTTCTACCCGTTCAATTTCTAGCAAATTGCGTAAGATGGGTTTTGATGTAGAGCTTGCCTCTACTTCTACAGCTCGTGCTTTCAGTGAAGCACAAGAAGCTACTCTCGCAGCTTTTGTCGCAGACAACAGCGGTGAGTATACATACGCTCAAATCGCCGAGCATTTTGAAGGCGGCGAGTTCAGTGCTAAATCAATCCAAGGCAAAATCTTGTCTATGGAATTGACTGGCCACGTTAAAGCAGCTCCTAAAGTAGAGACTGTTCGCACTTACTCTGAAGATGAAGAAGTTACTTTCATCCAGATGGTAAACGACGGCGCTTTCGTAGAAGCTATCGCTGATGCTCTTGACCGTAGCGTAAATAGCATTCGTGGTAAAGCTCTGAGCCTTCTGCGTTCAGGTCACATTGACGCTATTCCTCGCCAAGAGTTCACGAAAGGTGCTTCCAAAGAAGACCCTTTAGCTGACTTAGGTGACGTATCTGGAATGACTGTTGAAGCCATTGCTGATGCTATCGGTAAAACACCTCGTGGTGTTAAGACAATGTTGACTCGTCGTGGTATGGTTGCTGCCGACTACGATGGTGCTGCAAAGCGAGAAAAAGCTGCCCAGTAGTAGCTTTCTATAGCAGCTCTTGCTAGGGGCTGCTTTCTTATGTTCGGGGGAACGGATTGAATATTGCAAGTGCTTTAATAAAGCAGGTGTTGACGCTGCAGGACTTTGAGACCTGGACGTCCGTTCGTAAAGATTATTTACCGACGGAATATCACACGCTGTTTAGTATTATAGATAAACATTGTGATACTTTCCATTCCCTTCCGACATTTGAAGACCTTGAGCTATCCGTCCGAGATTCTAAAGCTCGTGAAAAGCTATACGCTGTCAAGAGTGTAGAAGTTGAGGCTGAAGCCTCTATGCTTCTTGAGTATCTTAAAAATGAGTTTACTCAGAAAGAAATCTTGGACTCGCTCGAACACTATATTGATAACTCTGTTGCCTTCGAGAATGCAGAGGAGTCAGTAAACCATCTTCATCAAATTGTTCTCGATGTAGAGAAGAAAGTTGATTTGGAGATGCCTCAAGAAAGTATGCAACGCATTACTTTGTTTGAGGATGAGCAAGAGATTGGTAAGTACCTGCCATTAGGTTTGAATGCCGACTACGACCACGAGATACAGTTCTCACCCCGAGACCTTGTACTCCTCGGTGGCCGTCGCGGAGCTGGTAAATCTCTTACTTGTGCGAACATTGCTCACAATGTCTTTGAGAGCGGTAGGTCTGCTATTTATTTCACTATTGAGATGGATAGTAGGTCTATACTCCAAAGAGTTTGTTCCCTCGCAACGGGGGTTCCATTCTCTCGCCTACGCACTCGTAATTTGAGTGTAGGAGAGTGGGAATTGGTTGCGTCCTGGTGGGCGAACCGATTCCAAGAAGGCCAGACCCAGTTGAAAGAATATAAAGGACACCGAGACTTTGAAAAATTTCACCATAAACTTACGACGACTTGCGAGCTTCTCCCGACTCAGCAGATTGATGTAGTTTATGATCCCAGCCTTACCCTAGCAAAGATTAAGGCTGAGATGGATAAGAAAGTGAAAGCTCTCAATGCGGGTGTAGTCCTTGTAGACTATATCAATCAGGTTAAGCGTTCCGCTCTACCAAGCAGAGGTGGACAGTACGATTGGACTGAACAAATAGAAGTGAGTAAAGCACTGAAGGCTATGGCGCAGGAGTATGAATGTACTGTTGTGACACCATACCAAACAGACGCAAGCGGTGAAGCGCGTTTTGCAAAAGGTATACTTGATGCTGCTGATGCAGCGTATGCTCTTGAGACTTATGACCAAGAGGACCAATGCATCACATTCAATTGTACTAAAATGCGTTCCGCCGCTATGCGCTCGTTTACTTCCGCAATAGATTGGGAAACAATGAAGATTGGCCCAGACAGCGCACTCACACCACAGCAAAAAGAAGAGACAACTCACAAAACAGGCGAAGATATAGATGACGTATTCTAGAAAAGACTTACCTCAGTTGACCGAGAAAGTTTTAGAAGAAAAAGGATTACAGTATGAACATCTAGTAGTCAAGCCTTGGTATATAACTCCTATGCAAACAGACCGGCTCCCCCAGACCGAGGAGAGGTTTCTGCGAGTAGCTAGAGATACCTATAAACCTTTGATTATAGACAAATGCAATAATCTAATAGACGGCCATCATAGGCTAGACTTATTACTCAAAGGAAACTATAGAGAAGCTAGAGTGATAAAAATACACCTCTCATTCAAAGAAATTTTAGAAGTATTCCAAAAATAACTGTTGACAATTATCCTGAATTTTAGTATAATATACGTTCAATTTCAGGAGATAGTATGATAGTTTCAGGAAGTATGAATTATACACCCTCTGGTAGACGAAGAAAAGTAAAACGCACAACTCGTAAGGAACGTCCATTTGTTCCTCTTACCAATAAAGTAGAGCATCCTTTTATTCCTTTGGTTACACCCAAGGCTAAACCAGAATTCAAACCTTTTACTCCTGCCGAGGATACTTCTTTTCGCAAAGAAGTAAGTAGTAAGTATACTGTAAGCATTCCTTACAACAAAGGTGCTTATCAAGTGATTCCATCAGAAGATATTGACAAGATTGGTAAATGAGCGACGAACCTACAATATTACTGCTACAAGACTTTATAGAACAGAAAGAAAGAAAAGAAAAAGAGTTAGAGTTCTATAAAGCTGAGTTAGAGAAACTAAACAAAAAGATGTGGTTTGTACAGAAAGAAATACAACTCACCAATAAAATTATCCAGATTATAGAGAACGAGTGAACGTAGAAGATTTATTGCTTCAAAAAGGTGTGCCCTATATTCCCAAGGGCAAGGACTTTGTAGTAAAGTGCTTAAATCCTGAACACGAAGATAGAAACCCAAGTATGCGAATCGACCAAATTGATGGTCGGTTCAATTGCTTTTCGTGTGATTTTAAGGGAAACCTGTTCACCTTCTTTGGCGAGAAGTTTGGTGGGCTGCAACTAAAGAGAGACTTGTTGACCAAAAAGATACAAGAAAAACGAGCAGAGAGTGTCGGTCTTTCTATGCCTACTGGCTACATGCCGTATATTGGTAATTGGAGGGGTATTAGCCCTAAGACATACAAACAGTTTGAAGCCTTTGAGCACACTGGCGCAGACTATATTTCAAGAATAAACTTTCCTATTAGAGACATCTCAGGAAAGATTGTGGCGTTTCAAGGCAGGCATACTGCTAACGGCACTCCAAAGTATAAGTTTAGTCCTCCTGGAGCTAGACTACCTTTGTTTCCACAAGTGCAGCCTCGTCGCGGGGAAGTAATACTTGTAGAAGGTATATACGACGTGATTAACCTACACGATAAAGGGTTGACAAATGCTGTATGTTGTTTTGGAACGAATAACATTAACGAAGATAAGCTGAGTATGCTATCTATTCAAGGAGTAACCAAAGTAGCGGTTTTCTTTGATGGAGACGAAGCAGGACAAAAAGCTGCTGTAAATATAAAAGTTATGTGCGAGAAACTTGGTCTCATTGCCAGAAATATCGAGCTAAAAGATATTGACCCTGGTGCACTAAC
>Ga0098049_1001006_pt1 | contig 10995 bp, 9 predicted proteins | sample 13BtaG_FD_92582 | JGI IMG/M metagenome (GOLD analysis project Ga0098049, IMG submission 92582) | Marine viral communities from the Subarctic Pacific Ocean - 13B_ETSP_OMZ_AT15268_CsCl metaG | ecosystem: Environmental > Aquatic > Marine > Oceanic | place: Subarctic Pacific Ocean | collected 2015-01-16
AAGTACAAGTTGATTCACCTAAAATGGTAGAAATCAAGCACACAAGAACTATGCAAGATGCTGCAGGAAAAGATGTAGAAGTAGTTGATTATACTGATGTGAAATCAGTAGATGAAGCTATCTCACAATGTGAAGCACATAAAGCTAATTTAGAATCACAGCTTAGTGAATGTGAAGCAGAATTAGCAGACTATATAGCAATAAGAGACGCTGAATAATAATGGCTTTACCAGCAATAGGAACAACAAATTTTGGTATAGGCAGTGTAGGTGCTGATATTAAAGTAGCTACTGGTTGCCAACAGAGTACAAATTTAAGTTTAAAACACCTAATGATAGGTGGTGGCGGACTTACATTTGATTCTTCTGGTGGACCATGCGTGGATATGGACGGTGGTAGTCCAGCGCCTGGAATAGGAGATGCACCGTACGCAATGAGTGAAGTAAGAGGATTATTTCATGATGACGCCCCAGGAGGCGGAGGTGGCGGTGGAGGCGCACCATTCCCGTAAAGAACTTTATATGGTTTATAGAGAGAAAACACTTGACATAAGAGAGAAATCTTTACTATTTTATAGCGGTGAGGTACATACAAGCTATACTAATAGTATTTTTACTTACTTTAACAGGAGAAACAATGGGCGTAAATAACAAACAAATTAAAAGTTTAATCAAAGATGTTTGTGTCCAGATGGGAGACAAGTATGCAAAACAAGAAGCGTTGGACATCGTATATGCTACAGGTCTTGTGGAAAGCAAGTACCAGTATATCGAACAAATTGGGAAAGGTCCTGCAAGAAGTTTTTGGCAGGTGGAACCCAGCACAGCCGTGGACAATTGTAGAAACTTTATATCAGCTCGTCCTGAGTTGCTTCAGTCATCTGCTGATATTCTTGGCATTGACCCTTATTATTTCATTGATGCTAATATTGATGATTGGGATTGGTTGCTTCGTACTAATATTGCTGCTGGTATACTTCATTGTAGAATTAAGTACTGGAGAGTACCAGAAAAGATTAAAGAAGGCGAAGAAGAATTAGCAAAATATTGGAAGAAACACTACAATACAGAAGAAGGCGCTGGTAGTGTAAAACATTTTTTAGAATTAACGGAAGGTAAATTATAATGGCAACATTTGGACAAATGCTAGCAAGATATCAAGGCGCTCAAAGATTATCACAACAACAATCAAAAGCTCAACTTGGTATTGCTGGAGAAGAAGAGAAGCAAGATATAAAAAGAGCAAGAAGCGACTATCAGACAGCGGTTGAAAAAGAAGAAAAAAGACTTAGAGACGACACTAGAAAAAGAAGTAGAAGAAAGCTTATTGGAAAAGCAATAACTATCGGAACTTCTTTTATTCCTGGAGTAGGAAAATTTGCAAGCGCAGCAATAGGAGCTGGCTTAGATTATGCAGCATCAGAATCGGTTGGGAATTACAAAGGTTTTATTAAAGGCACATTAGGAGCTGGGTTGTTTAATAAAGGAGCTAGAGAAGACTACGAAGCAGACATAGCTTCAACTAATAGTTTTTTTCAAGAAGCTTATGACAGTCAAAAAACAGCTAATTTTATTTCAGCATTAACAGCGGGAATAGGACAGTATGGTCAATATGATGCTATTAAAGGATTTGTCGACGACATTCCTGGGACTAGGCTTATTGATAAACTTTCTGGAGGAGACAAATTTGTTATGCCAGAATCTCCTGATTTAAAAGATTTATTAAATTTAGACGAATCTTCTCTTTTAAACAGAGTGGACTTCGATGAAAGCCTTATAGATTCATTGAGTTCTGTAGATTTAAATGATAGAAGAATAGGACAACAAATTTCATTTTAGGAAAAATTATGGCAAACGGATATACAACAGAATTTACAAGCATACAAGATTTATTAAGCAGTCAAGGATATGACATGTCTGCATTACAAGACCCAGGTTCATTATATGGATTTGGAAAGGGAACACCTTATGGAAAGTTTTTTAGACCATTTGATGTATCTGGATATAACCAAGCGCAATCTAGTTTAAGAGAGTTAGAACAAAATCTACTAACAAATGTTTCTCAAAGATTCTCTGCTGCAACAACAGGATTGCAATCTCAGTTAGGTACTGCTTCAAGCAAAATATTTGGAGAAGCGGGAAGAACAGGTTTTGGAGCTTCTGGAGCTTCTGAAAGAAGAAGAGAGCTAGCTTACGAAACTGGTATGGAAAGATTTGGAGAAACAGCAAGACAGACAAGAGCTTCTTATACTGGAGTTCAAGAGCAGATAGGTACTAAACTTGGACAACTTGAAGGTTCCTTGTTTGATTATCTTGGAGGAGTTGCTCAAACAGGATTACAAATTACTTCTATGGACCCAACTGGAGGAAGTAGCGGTAAAATGACTACTCAACAAGATATTGATAGCTTACTTAGCAATCTTTCAGCAGAGCAAAGAAGCGCGTTTTCAAGTATAGCTACTCCTCTTATAGGTCAACCTTATCAAGTAACACTTGATGCTTTTAAAGATTTTATGGGCAACCAACAAGGCGGAGGAATGTATGGCTAGAAGACCTTTATACCCACAGCTTCCTGGAGAGCAAGCGGTAGATAGATTGTTAAATCAGACTCTACCTAACCTTATTCAGCAAAGACAACAAAGGCAAGAAAGAGAACAGTCTAGACAAGATAGACTTGAACAACAAAGAATTACTAATCAATTTACTAAAGATAGTTTTGCTTTAAGAGAAAGAGAGTATGAGGATAGACAAAAAGATGAATCTATTGAAAATGTAAATCTTATAATATCAAAAGCAGACGGATTTGCAGATGATGGAGATTTTGACAATGCTTTAAAATTATTAGACAGAGCAGAAATAAAAGCTAAATCAGGGAAATACACCAAAGACAATGTAGAACAATTTGATTTTGGCTTAAGTAGAGATAATATTAATAAAAAGAAACTTGTAGAAGATGGTTTTAATGCTTTAGATAAAACATGGGGAAATGCAAGTTCTACTCCAGCTCAAATAGAAAAAGCTAATGAAGTTTTTATGACAGACATATATCCTAGCTTAGACTCTAATGAAAGAGCTAGATATAGAAACAACTTAAACGTATATTCTGACGGAAATGAATTAAAATTCAGAGCACTTACTAGCCCAGAATATGATATGGACTCTCACGAAGCTGTAATAGACGCTGGTAATACATATCTAAAATTTTCTCCCGATACTCTTTTAAACGCTAGTGAGCTTAAAAGATTTAATGATGATTTGTTAAATTACAGAACAGAGAACGGAGATTTTTACGACAAACTTAATTCTAAACAACAATCAGAAATTCGTAATAAGGAGTTTATCAGACTATATGGTGGAAAAATACGAGCAAATGCAAAGACATACTTATCAGAAATAAATAAACAATTTGTCGATTCTGATGAGCTTGGAAGATATTTTAATTCTTTACCAGCAAATCAAAGAGAAGCAGCTTTAAAATCCTATGCTAAAGCTGTTAGTTTCGCAGATGGAGTTAGCAAAAAAGACCCTAAAGATTCAAAGCAAGATGGTTCTATTGAGGAAAGTTTGAAAAAAAGAGGACTGTCAGATGATTTTATATCTATTGCAATAGGAGACAGTGACGAACCTATTATAAAACCAGACCCTGTCGACCCGCCTAAAAAAGATATATCAGAAATGGACGAGATGGAACAATATGAAGAATATACGAAGTTAGCTAAAAAAGATTTTTCTAAATTGACAGAAAAAGAAAGTGCTAATTTTGTCGTTCTTTATTCAGAGTTTGGTGACCCTGCTAAGTCACAAGAAATGATAAAGAAGCAAGGTCAACAATCTAGAAAAAGAAAGAAAAAAAGTTATCTTCAAGGTCAAGTTGATAGAAATATGAATTTATACAATAAGTATAGACAGCTTTTAGAATTAGGCCCTATCCGAGGACAGGGAAAAGAAGCTACATATAGAGCTCCTAAAGGTATGTTCGTTGGAGGTATGATTATAAAAAAGAAAGATTTAGATGCTAGAATGACACAACTTTTAGATGCTATGGCTAGAGACAATACTGAAATGTCTAACAAAGGAATGGTTCCAGACTTTTTAGATACGGAGTTGTAAGGTGTCAGACAACAACTACAACCCAGACTTATCTTTATTAGATGGATTTGACAGTTCTTCTTTTTCAACAGAAAACTACAATCCAGACTTTTCTCTTTTAGAGGGAGCATCTGCCGATAATAAAGAAAATTTTTCTTTGGACAGAGAGACAGACAAGAAAAACTTTTACGACTCACTTCCTTTAGTATTTAAACAAGCATACAATCAATCTATTGGTGGAATGATGTATGAAATGACTCATGGAAAGAAAAGGTTTAATTTAATGGATGCTCCAGAAAGTATGGTGAGAGATGTTGCTGCTGGAATATTTTCATTCTTTGCTTCTCCAGAAGATATATTAATAACAGCTACTTCCGCTGGAACTGGAAGTATGTTAGCAAAAGGCGGTATAAAAGCCGCTGCTGGATTGGCTGGAAGAGAAGGTATTAACAGAACTGCTACTAAAAGAGCTGGTATATTGTTAGCAAGAAAAAGCAATCTAAGTAAAAAGGTTGCTACTGATATTGTTGAAAATGCTGTACAATTAGGAACTCCACAAGCTTTTATGTTAGGTGCTTACGACGGATTATATGACGCAGCTAAGGAAACAAGAGATGAGTTGATAGGAGCTGGAGTAAATTTAAAAGAATTTGAAGGAAGAGATTATGGAGATATTTTACCTTCTGTTTTAGGGAATGCAAAACTATCTAAGTTTGCAAAAGGTGCTGCTCTAGGTAGTTTAGGAGCATCTTCAAGAGTGTTAAGAAACGTCCCAGGGCTAGGAAAGGTTTCTAAATCTGGACTAGGTTTTGAAATAGCAACTTTTTCTACTTTAAGTCCTTTAGCTTATGAAGGAAGAGCTCCTGAGTTTACAGATTTTGCTATGGCTGGAGGCATAATAGGAGCATTAAAAGTTCCTTCTGTTGGTCAAAAATTTATAAAAAATGTTAGAGAAACTAGACTAGCTCAAGAAATCATATCTGATGACGATACACTAAGAAGTTCAGCTATAAAATCTTGGTGGAAAAGTAAAGAGTCTAGACAAGGTGGAGCTATACTATATGAACAAGCTGGAGAAGTCAGAACTTCTTCTGGAAGAGCAGACAGTATAGTAGGTCAAGCTATTGAAACTATTTCTCCAGAAGGAGGTAAGCCTGGTAAAAAAGTAGTTTCTAAAAAGGAAACTAAGATAGCTAATCATCAAACTACTGCCTCCGCTACTATCGTAGATGGTTCTTATGTAAATACAAGAGCTGGTTCTACAATGCAAATAGATTTAAGAACAGGTCCTAAGGGAACTGAAATAACTAGATATCAGTTAGACGAAGTTAATAGTAAAAAATTCTTTGACTTCTTTGTAGACTCAGAAAATCCAATATTAGCTTCAACTAATGCTGTAGAAGATTTAGGTTTAGCTAGAAAAGCATTAGAAAAAAAGAATCCAAAGCTTGTACCAGAATTGCAAGAAGCAGAATATAGAGCTTCTGTAAGAGCTGCTCTAGATAAATCTGATGGATATTTACCAGAAGATATAGAAAAAGCTTTTAAGGATACTTCTGATTTTTTAAATAGCAGAACAGCTGGAGACAGAGTTAAAAAAGACTTGTTAGCTGACGCTGTTGAAAACGGGAAAGTTTTAGATTTTGATATAAGAAAGTTGTCTTCCAAAGAAAGATATCACTTAACAGAAAATCTTAGAGCTCAAAAGTATATTAGAGAGTTTGTAGAAAACGCTAAACAATACGATACAAATTTGATGTACAATTCTAGTTTTGGAGGACAAACAGATGCAATGTCTCAAGTTTTTAGAGGTTTTAAACCTTTTTATTATCAGCTTACAGACCCTAATGCTAGAAAAGTTGTAAGACTTTTAAACAATGTTAATCAAGGAGTTCAGCAAAAAACAGCTACTAGATTATATAATTTTATGAAAGTAGTTAACATAGCTCAAAAAGCACCTAAACCTGTTAAGAAAGCTTATGATGATTATATTAAAGGTAGCGGAAAAGTTACAGCTTATGACGACTACCAAGAAATAAGAAAGCTTCATCAAAACCAAGTTAACTCTGGTAAGAAAATAGTTTTTGGTAAAAATGACGGATTTACTTTGTTTATAAATAACTTAGAAAGGTCTAAAGCTGGAAGAAGACAAAACTCTGCAGCTTCTCAACTAACTGACAATAGAATTACTTTCTTGACTCAGATGAAAAAATTAACTGACGAAGTGTACGCCGACGCACAAACAACTCTTCCGAACCTAGAAGTATTCGAAGTTGGATATGCCCCTACAATTATTAAAAGAGAGTTTCTAGATATTATGTATGACGGAAATAGAGAGCTTACAGAAAGAACTCAAGAAGTTTTAAATAGATTAAAAATTATGAGAAACGATGTCGGAGACTACGCTCCTGAGGTTGAAAAAGAATTAAATGATATTATAGAGTCCACCTTAAATAAATTTTCTACATCTAAAAGTAAAAGAAAAAGAGAGTTTTACAAAATATTTACTCAGTATAAAAATAATGTATCTAGTAATGGAAGAAAAACATTTCAAGACAATCACTCTTTGTATAACCTTCTAAACAATCAAATAGAAGACAAGAGATTGAAGCCTTATAGTTTACTTGAAAGACCTAAAGCTAAGTTTGGTAAATATGACAGAGGTGCTGACGTTGATTTGGTAAGAATGGGACTAAGAAATGCTATGGACGGATTATTTGAAAAAGATATGAAAGCTGTATTTTCTCACTATTTTACTGGAGCTAGTAAAAGAATTGAACTTTCTAAAGCGTTTACATCTACTGGAACATTATACGATGATATGCTAAAAAAAATAAACCCAGAATCCAAAATGCCTTTATCTAAATTGCCAGATTTTTTAGGAGGAGCAAAGATGCCCTTTATGAAGCAAACTGAAAGAGAAGCAGTAGATATTTTAAAACAATCTTTCACTGGAGAGTTAAACTTTGCTAGAGGAGATATGGCTGGCTCTTTAACAGAAGCTTTTCAAACTATTGGTAATCTTCAGATGATGGGTAAGATTTCTTTTGGTTTTGCGGTTATTCCTAACTTAACTCAAACATTAATATCTACAGCAGTAGAAGCTGGACCTATTACATCTTTGAAATCTATGGTAAAACTTTTTGGTCCTTTTGCAGATAGAGAATTAAGAGAGAGAGTTGGTCAAAGTGGTGCAACCCTTTTAAGTACTATTGAAGAAATGTTAACTGTAAACCCAGCTCTTAGAACTAGTGTCGAAAGAGTTACTCAAACTCAAGCTCCTTGGAAGGATTTTATACACGGAGAAATGGGTTTAAAGGGTGGAATAGAATATGCTACTCAAAAATCTGCATATCTTTTCTCTTGGATAAATCAAAAAAATCAGATGATTGCCGCAGCTTCTGCCGAAGAAACAGTTAAAAAGTTAACTAGAATTGTTAAAGGTAAAACCTCTGGAATAGGTCTTTTAGATTCTTTAGCTCCAGCTCAAAGAAAAAAATGGGCTATAAATAAGCTAAATAGAATGGGACTTGAGGAAAAAGATATATTAAAACATGGAGATATGATTTTATCTGGAAGATATGAACCTATTAAAAAAACATTATTTACTGGACAAGAAGTTAGTGTTATGCATCCTATGAAAGAAAAGATGTTAAGAAGTATGCAAAAGTTCTCTATGAATACTCAGCTTCAAAGAGACTTTGTGCTAGACCCTTATTTGTTCAATGACCCAGACTTAAAACCTTTATTTCTTTTTAAGAGATTTGGATATAGACAAGCTACATATATTGGAAAAACAATAACAAGGGAAGTAGCAGACGGTAATATTATGCCTATATTACAGCTAGGAATAGGCGGCTTAGCTGGAGGAAAGTTTGTTATGTGGTCTAAAGAAAAAGCTCAAGACTTATTATCTGGAGACCCTCAATATTATGCTAGAGAAGAAAGATTAAATATGTTAAAAGAACCAGAATGGAAGGATTTTACAAACAGAATTAGAGCAGTTGGTGCCTTAGGAGTTGTAACAGATATAATGGCAGACGAAAATCCTTTAGGAGCTATAAACTTCTTTCTAAAACCTGTAGTTATAGACGATATACAAAGAATTGGAAGAGCAGCTAATGCCTTTATAGGTAGTATGGAAACAAACTATCCAGAAAATTGGGATGTTCCATTCAGAAAAGGAGCAATAATAGCCGCTCCTGTAGCTGGTGGTATAGTAGGAAGATTGACAAGAAGAACTTTGCAGACAGAGAAGCAAGAAAAAGACCAAGTTAGGGCTAGAAAAAGAGATGCTGTAAGAGCTATTAAAGACGCTGTTATAGCAGACGACCCTAAAGCTGCTGTAAGAATAATGGTGGAATACAATAAAACATATCAAGATAGATTTCCAAGCTTGAGAATAAAACCTTCAGATGTTAGTTACAGTCAAATATTAAAAGATAAAGTAGAAAGATTAAAAAAACAAAGGGAAGAGGTCGAATATAGACCATAGGAGATATCATGAACGATAAAAGAAAACAAAGCGAACCAGAATTTCTAACAGGATTAAAAGCCTTCATAGAAAGAAAGCAAAACGAGATTATATATAACTTAGCTCAAAAAGAATTAAATCTAAGAGCTTTACTTCCGCAAGGAGAAGAGTTATCAGAAAGAGAAGATACGCTGTTATCTAGAATGGAAAGAAGTTCATCTGCTCTTGATGAAATAAAACCAAGTAAAAAAAGTTCTGAGAATGTAGAGACGATGAAAAGTTCTAGGAAAGAAGATATATTGGAAGGCGTTGGAATGATGCTGCCTGAAGGTTCTAGGGAAAAAATGCGTGAATCTAACAAAGAAAGAAAAGAAGCTTTTGATAGAGCTCTTAAAGAAAAACCTTTAATGGATAGAATACAAGGGTTTTTTAGAACTGATGACTCTGAAGATAGAGCTCTTTTAGAAGCTCTTGAATCTTACAATGAAGACTTAGATTACAGAACTAAATATTCAAATAGAGGTGGCGGTGGAGAAAAACCTCTTAAAGCAGAATATAGAAAGGCTATCGATACTCTGCTTCAACAAGCTAAGTTAGGAAAAAGAAGTTAGAATGGAACGTCTGGCATTTGTTTTGCAACACTTGCTTCTGCTTCTTCCACAGTATCATAAAGCGTACAACAATCTGGTGAGAACCCAACCGTTGCTTTCCCAGTTGACCCATACCTATTTTTAGCTACAACTATATCTAATCCATGTTTTCCATGTTTTGCATTCTCAAAATTTACAGTCCAAGGATAGTGTGTAAATGCTACAATTTCTGCGTCTTGTTCTAGATTTCCTGATTCGGCAAGGTCACTAAGCTTAGGAATTCTTTCAGTCCTATATTCAATATTACGATTAAGTTGAGACACTAAGATAACTGACATTTGTTCTGACTTACATAACCATTTATATCTCCTGGATGTATCTCCTATCTTTAACCTTAAATCTCTTGTATCGTTAGTAGGATATTCTATTAATCCTATATGGTCATCAATAACTACGTCAGGCTTTATACGTCTAATTTCCCTAAAAGTTCCTTCTAAGTTTCTTATATTATCAAACATAAATAACTTATCAGTATATTTTTCTTTAATAGTATTTAGACTTTTTTCAATCTCTGACTTACTGGTTACAGCATTATGTCTTAACATATGATATGTAATACCTTCGGACTCCATAGCGATAAACTTCTTCATCATTTCAGTATTAGGCATTTCTCTGTTGAACATTGCAACCTTTTTGCCAGACAATACAAGGTTTCTAGCTATGTTGGCAACTGTGGTAGTTTTAGCATTTCCAGGTCGCCCAGCAAAAATAGTTATTTCACCCTTGGTCATACCTGAGATAATATTATCTAAAGGAGCAAAACCAGTGGTGGTTAGGTTGCGTTTGTTAAACAGGGAATCTTTAGTCATAGTTAATAAGCTATCCAAGTCAAACTTCTGACCAGGCTCTAAGTTTAGTAAAGAGCTAGTCGTATCGTGCACGTCAACAAGCAAGGAACTTATATCGTTGCCATCGTCGAAAGCTCTTTCTGCTATCTTGTAAGACTGATTTACTAGTTTTCTTCTTAGCCAATCAGAGTGAATTTGTTTTGCATAAGATTCTACATTAGCAGTACTAGGAACAGACTCGGCTAATCCTGTGATATAGTATGTTATACCTTTTATTTTACTAGATACATTTACTATATCTACTGGTATATTTTCAGACTTTAACTCTAATATAGCCTGCCAAATCTTTTCATGTTTCTCTATATAGAAAGCTTCTTTCTCTTGTATGTAATCTTTTACTACATCAAAACATTCTTCTTTCAACAACACAGAGCCTATGACAGCTCTTTCAGATTCTTCGCTAAATATTCCTTCTCTTAGTTCTTGCATTTATGACACACTCCTTTTACCATAGGTATGTTCTTATATACAGACTGGTCAAGATATCCAGGAGCTTGTTTGTTGTCGTCTTGTACTTCGACAGCCCAAGCTTTTTTACATAAAGGACATCTAGTCGGAACTCTTACCATAGAAACGTTTTCGTGGCTAGGTTTTACTCTCTGTGCAGAAAAGTATGGATTTTTCTTTCCGCGAACATACAAGTCAAGTAATTCTTTGTCGAACCATTCTTCGTAATTATCTGGGTCTGTTAGCTTCATATAGTTGTAGTAAGTCATAAATTCAGATTTTTCGTATTCGAACTCCTCTGGTGACTTATAATTAAAGACACTTCTCATTTTATTCTCCCTGTTATTTTTTTATTACTTTAGTTGAAAAGTAAGTTGGATTAACTCCAACAAATCTCTATATCGAATGGTTGCATATATTTCGCCTCTATCTTGTTTGATAAGCGTAATATCACAATCGTCAGGTGGTAAAAGGTAACTGGCTATAGA
>Ga0098049_1001016_pt1 | contig 10966 bp, 12 predicted proteins | sample 13BtaG_FD_92582 | JGI IMG/M metagenome (GOLD analysis project Ga0098049, IMG submission 92582) | Marine viral communities from the Subarctic Pacific Ocean - 13B_ETSP_OMZ_AT15268_CsCl metaG | ecosystem: Environmental > Aquatic > Marine > Oceanic | place: Subarctic Pacific Ocean | collected...
CGGCGGTCTCCCCTTAAGTCTGAGCTAGGAGGTCCATGATTTGGTCCCACATTTCTTGACCATGCTCGTCCATATATCGATCTGGGTAACGAACAATATCCGCATCAACCCTGCAAACTTTACCGTCACCCAGGACAGCCTCACTTGCTTCCGACATGCACTCTTTTAGTCTGACGACCCCTGTATCTATTTGATCTGAACGTGCCTCAATCAAAAGGGCGTCGTGTATCGGCGCACAGAGTTTGATCCCACGCTCTACAGCTAGAAAGCAGGCAATACGCATCATTTCGGCGCCATGAGCTTGCATCGGCCAATTTAGAAACGTGTTCGATTTTACATCACCGGCGGTCACCTGAATGGGCCACCCAAAGCAGGTTTCTAGCTTCAGCCCGAGCAATCCACGATCTTTGTTGTTTTCCGCCCAGGCCCAAAATTTACGATAGGTCTCACGATGCTTTTGGAGGAGTGCCTTCGCTTCCAGTTCGTGAATCTTTGCGGTCTGTGCGACACCGTATGCTCTCATTCCATAATTGGTGCCTAGAACAACCGATTTACATCGGTTGCGGATGTCTTTGTGTGTCTCTTTCGTCGCCCCTGGCGGCGCAAGGCCCGCCTGTATTGCAAATGCGATATACGGATCGCCGCTTTCATATGCAGTCCAGAGCAGTTCGTCGCCCGAAAGCGCGGCAGCGATTGCAATTTCTTGTGACGACCAATCGCAATAAGCCAATGCCATTCCCTCGGCAGGCTTGATTAATCCACGAACCCATTTCGCTGGCCCAAACACAAATTTGGTTGTACTAGGCTGATTGCGCCCCGTTTTTGCAGCAAACGGTGAGAGAATTGTTCGATTGCGGCCGTCTAGGCCAACTGCAAGCTTATTGAGCTTTAAATAATCAAGTGTTTTTCGCAGTTCGTGCAAGGGCTGAACTGCGGGATACCTCTTACTCATGTTACTAAACGTGTCACGATTCAAGGCTAAACGGCCGCTGTCTAACCTGGGCCATGGGATCTGCTTGTGTGCGAGGTAGGTCTCAAACAGCGCCTGTTTGAAAGTCCCATCCACATAGACACCATACTGTGTATCCACTTTTGCAATCAGTTTTAATTTTATAGCGTCCCAGTTCGCATTCAGCGTGTTTAGGGCATCTAAATCGATTGGGATGCCACGGTGTTGCATCGCTCCAACGGCTTTCATGTATCGGCCGCGGAGTAGGGCCTGATTTAACAGCAACTCGGACCACGGTGCACGCTTCAGCATCACATTAAACAAAGGGCCAAGTGCGACGACGTCTTGCTCACAATAAGCTAAAATTGCTGATCGTTGATCTTTGGACCACGGACCACCAGACAAGATCAAATCACGCATGCTGTCCTTTTCTTTTGGGATCAAATGGTCCAACCGGTTGAACTGCAAAGCGTTCACTAGAGATTTTCGACCTGCGTTCGGGTCACCATTCGTTTGGCAACGGAATTCCGCGAACAGGTCAATAACCGACAAATTAAGATCCCAACCCAGGGCAAGCATGCTTTGCACCTCTGCAGGCGCAAAATAGCAAACCGATGCAATATTCTCCCCCGTTTCAAACGGAGGAGTTTTCATTTTCCGAAGATCGTCTTGCCAATGTCGGCTAACTTCACCAGATCGAAGATCTTGAACTACCATGCAGACAACATTTGGAAATTCACCGTCCGATCCAAAGTATTCAAAATCGATCGCATAGATCTTTCGGAACGGTAGGTGTGCAAGCTCAGTATAAATCATTCCAACCCCCAAAGTTTCTGCAGGGCAGGGTGTTCGTGATCCATGATGACATGTGTTGACCCAAATGCGATTGTGAGGATTTCGTCCATGGTCAGCTCTGGCCAAACTGGCTCGGGTATATCACCCTGCGCTACAATAGGTTCATAACACCCTACTGATCGATTGGATGTGAGACGTACCCAATGAGTTTTTGCCAGTTCAGCCACTTCACGCTGACTTTGGTTCCAAGGGTTGTCATTGCCATCCTCAGGAATTGGCGGAACTGGCCAAAGAAAAATGTTGCCTTGACGATCAATCGCGAGTTTGAGTGTTACCCGCTTTGCGTCTTTAGCAATCGTCTGCGCGATTTCAGGCGAGAGCAAAAACGGTCTTTCTTCACCGTCAAGATTAAGCAATGCGCACTCAAAGTGGCACTCTTTATCGCGGCGGACCCTCACGTACCTCTGCTTTGGAGCTTTGGTCACTGGCACGTGTAGTATGAGCTTGCGAGCTACAGGCAGATCCGAGCTTCCAGAAGGTATTTTAAATTTTGCAAAGTCCAACTTACTCTTTCCATTTTTTGCATTGCCGTCATTCTTACTCATGACTGGTCCCCCATACGCGTAGAAAGCCATTCCTCCACTTCAGCTCTTTTCCAAGCAATGCGATTGGCGCCAATCCGTTTGCGCTTTGGGAATTCGCCTTGATTTTCCAAGCGATATAAATGCGCACGACTGTATGGAACACGCGCATCGACCTCGGGTGCGAGCATAAGCTCAGATTGCACAACATGCTGTTTCATCGAATGTCTCCTTTTTCTTTCGAATAAGAGGAGACTGCATCAGATACCTTCCTGAACATGACGGGGGGTGTTCAGGAAATCATGTAAAGTCTTTAAGGCGGCGATATCCGTGGTGTTTAACCAAATCTTCTATCCCTGGAATATGGACGCTCAATGGGGATTTGGTTTTCGTTAAATCGAAGTCATGATTTTGATCATGGTTATCAACCAACTTGGCCAGTTTCTCTTTTGTACCGACACCAATTATTGTTCTAGCGTCAGCAATTAGTCGGTTCAGGCGATCTTCGTCGTTATTTTTCCTGTAATACTTCCAAAGCACCAAGGCAGCTGCTCGAAGATAGTGCTGCTGAACGCTTAATTTCTTACCAATTTTTCGTCCACCTAATGTCTTGGCGGTGGGCCCTCCTTGCAGTGCGTCAACTTGCAATCCAAAAAGTTCCAAATTAGCTCGAGCGTAGGCTTCGCTCTCACGCCCTTCAAATGCTGCTATGAAGCTTTGGATCGCTGAATATTTCATCAATTCTTCTCGATGTTCGCCTTCTGACAGATTGAGTGATGCAATATCAATTTCCTTAAATAGATTCCGAATTTGTCCTATCTGCGAAGAGATAATTTGTTCTGATATTGGTGATTGAGCAGGCTTAGGCCCTTCTACTCGGCGTATTTTATGCGTTAACTTTAGGCAAAGTACCCCCACTTCGTTGAGTGTATTTAACACCTCAGTCATTTTTGGATTCCTGCATGAATTATTTTCTGTAAGCCTGCAGCCCACTGTTCCATGGCGTCCCGCTTCTGGTCCAAGTAATCAAACCGATCATAATAAATGCTGCCGACGTCAACGAGCGCATGGCCTTGCAACCTATTACGCATTTCAAGAGAGATGCCCATTGATCCGGCTAATGTCTTGAATGTCCGGCGGAGATCGCGCGCTGAGAACGATGGAATGCCGCTTTGCTTTACAAATACAGCTACGGGTTTTGTAAGGCTATCATAACGACGGGGACCATCTGTGCCTCGTGCAGGAAACAAGAACCGTGGATCAAGGGTCGTGGATCTTATTTCGTCCAGTAGTTGAACATGTAAGTCAGTCAGAGGCACCAGATGCGGCTCAGATGTTTTCCCACGGGTCTTCCGGCGTTCGCCAGGGATCGTCCATAATCTTTTGTCAAAATCAAATTCGTCCCATGTCGCGTGAAGAACTTCTTCCACCCTCTGACCACTGGCCAATATCAACTTTAGCGCAAGGTGCATGTGAGGCGTCAGTAGATCCGTGTTCCATAGTTCTCGGACCTCGGCCTCTGACAACGCACGCTGACCTTTGGGTTTTCGGCTAAGTGTTCGCTTGATGGTAGCAACGGGATTGTGTTCGATATTAAATTTGGGGGCTTTTCCACGCCATCGCGTCATTGACTGCGCGTGGATGCCAAGTTCGAATGCTGCTCTTAAATAGGCGCGGACGTTGTCTGAGTGCACCTTAGCCCCTCGCTGTGCGATCGCTGCGAGGATATCCAAAATATCATCCCTAGAAACCAAATGAGCGGGGCGCGAGAGCAAAAATGCTGGAATATCCTTACCTCTGATCCGCTTAACCTCTTTCGCCGTGCGCTTCTCGTCCTGCTCAAGGTCGGCAATATACAAATCCAGTAAGTCACCTAGTGTGCCTAGGGATCTTTGTTCCATATTGTGAGCGATTGTTTGCTGTTTTTCTCTGGCAAGATCAACGCCGTTATCAATACGTCCGCGATATTCCAATGCTAGCCTTCGGGCATCAGCGAGTTTAACGCTTGGATATCTTCCCAGGCTGACTTGCTTCCGCTTCCCGTCTTCTGGACTTGTGAACGCCAAAAAGAAACTCTTTGCACCCGAAGGGGCGATTGTCACGCCAAATCCGCGGACGACAGAATTAGTATCACGCAAGCGATATACGGTATTTTTGGGCTTTGCGTCTCGAATTTGTTTATCTGTGAGCATAATTGCCGCTTTATTGCTACGTTATGAATGATACTTGAGGGTATCTCATGAAGTCTCAGCAAGCAATTAAAAATCAATAAAAACTCTAAAATATCATAAAAACAGTGATTTATGAAACTGTATGAGATCTTATGCTAATAAACTACCACCTCACTCATAACCTGAAGGTCAGAGGTTCAAATCCTCTCCCCGCAACCAAAGTAAATGGCGCTAACTCAATAGGTTAGCGTTTTTTGCGTTTTAAGGCCTATTTGCATCACAGAATAATTGCCGCTTCCATTGCCACTTTTTAACATTCCCTGATGTCCGTCGAATCTCTGATCGAGGGAAAAGCAAACTATAAAGCTTAATCTGCTGTGAATACTCCCGTACCAATCATAGCTTGACCGTTCCTCGAGCTAAGCATTCCTGTGAGGTGTCGGCCATCTTGTTTGGGGGGGGTGCTTAGCCTAATCCAAACAGAGGAAACGCGCCAGGCTCACACAAGGCTCCCTATCCCAGGGCCCCGCGTCTCGGACCACGGGCCTTTAGTATTAGCGTTATAGATTCATTGGACGGGGGTTTTGTTTGCCAATACCAACTGACGAAGCAGACATTGCGTTGGCCAAGCACTAACGGCTGCTATGCGGACGAAGCTGTCGTTCAACAAGAAAATTAAAGGTCCGCAATGGAAATTTGCCCTACTTGTACCCAGCCAATTGAAACCCGTTTAGCGGCCCTACTGATCATTTTCTACCGCCTATAAAAAGAAACGCGGCGGCATCTTCTTTATCCATCGGTCGCGCGAAAGTTCCGTTGCATTAGAAAGTCCGGTAAGAGAAAATTTCGCACCACTATTCATGCGATCGATGTTTGCTTGATGAAAAAGCCCTGGTATCTATCTCCCCTCATCGTGGGTTTAGGTGGATAACTGAAATGCGCGCGGAATCATGCGACGCAAATTCAACCGCCTGATAAACAGCTCACCAATCAGGATCGTGAACACCGACAGACAGATGTCCCAAATGTCGCCAAGGTATTCAAATGGACCGATATAGGTAAAGAACAGCAATCTGTGGCTGGCAGGGCCCGCTGCAACACAATAATTTCGGATCATCCATGCGCGGTGCGCCGCAAAGTTACGATTGAAGATATGATATAGCGCGATAAACGGAATGATGGTCAGCGCACCGCCCCAGACATAGTTGGATAGGTGGTTGAATGTAGAGAACCGATCAGAGAACATAAAGTTCATCCACAGCGTGGTTGTACCCGCAAAGAGCGATGCAAAAACAAACGCATAGCCAAACGCACGGTGAAGCGCTGGCAGCCGCACGCGCAAGCCCGTATTGAGCGTGAAGATCCCAGCAATCAGCATAACCGACCCGCCAAAGACATGCCATATGATGGGGATCGGGTGTGCGCGGTGATGTTGTGCCGTCGAGATCTCATCGCACTCTATTTCGGGTTCAACGCCATTTTCAGACGTCTCGTACACCGCACAAAGATCTATTTCCGCTGGCGTGAATGCGAACCCAGGGCTCACAACATTTGCCGTCCGCGTCACGCTATTGGCTGTCATTATGACCGCAATGATAACAAACAATACTGTGCCAAGGATGTGTATCGGCTTCATTTTCTTTCTCCTACCCCTCAAAATTCAAAGGACAGGCCAGCGCCAATGCCGTCGCTCGTTGACCACCCGACTTGAACAACAGGACCGATATCCAACTGATATGCCGCGCTAAGCCCGTAGGAATGCTTTTCTTCGTAGAAGCTGTAGTTTGCACCAAGATCGATCTCGGAAATTGAATACCCGAGTTCGGCCCCATATGATGATTTGCCATTCTCATTCCCGGTATATGAGGTGACGATGGATAGATCACGGACACCGGTACCCGCCGAAATCGTGTAGTAGCCAACATCATCGGCTGCCCCATACCCTACCCCGATGGTCAACGGGTCTGCATCATATGTCGCGGCGATTACATAGTCATTCATGCCATTGACCTCATACGAAGCCGCAAAGTTGAACCTATCGAAATTCACCACATAGAGAATTTCGGCGCTCGCGTCTAAATCGGCGCTATCCCCAACATTTGAAACCAATTCATCAAGCGAATTGCCAACATCGCCATACGAAAGTGTTCCAAATTGGGTTTCGGAATAGACGACAATATCGATTGGCTTGCTACTTTCTGCACCGCCCTCCGGGTTGTGTTTCAAAAATGACTCTGACGAGGCTCCGAACTCTGCACCCAGCATGACAGTGTTGGCAAACTCGCGAGATATGCCCAATGTTGCGGCTAACTCTGATGAATTCGTTGTCTCACCGTTTGCGTAAGAAAAACTGAGTGAGGCATTTCCTGAGACTTCGACAGTCGTGCCGCCGATATTCCAACTCAAACCATGGTCATTCAATTCAATTTCTGACTCATCATCAAATTCCTGTGCGATAGCTGGATTTGTACATGTAACAATTGCAATAAATAAGGCCGCTCTATTTGACATGGATCATCCCACCGTTTGTCTATGCCCGAGATAGACCCCAAGACTTACGCGCGATTGTCGGAAAAAATACGATTTCGTAAGAAACCAATTTTGCGCTGTTTCAACGTTCACAAAAATCGTAAGTTTGTCGCAAGACCTGCGGGATTTTGGGAGTGTAGCTTTGTGCAATCACAACCTGTGGTTCATAAAAGGAGAACATCATGAAGATTAAATCCAATTTTGCTGTTGCTTTGTTCGCAGCGCTGTCGTTATCTACCGCGGCCTTTGCCATCGAAGTAAAAGGCACGCCACCGGCGGGCGCCGTCAGTATCGCACAAATTCAGGAAGCGGCCCAAGAAGAAGGCAGCACTGTTAATTCAGTAGAATACGTCGTCGTTGCGGGCGAAAACCTCATCCGCGTTGAAGGGGTTGAGGAAGGCGGGGCACCGCTTATCGCACTACTTGATTTCCAAACGGGCGAGGTTTCGGCTATGATAGACCCTGCGACAGGGAACATTATGGAAGAAGGTGAATATGATGAATAATCCGTTTCCTCTAGCCCTCGTCCCAATGCGCAACATGCGTTGGGGTACTCTGTCTGCGGCTAAGCGGTGAGTGACGGCGCATGCGTGTCTTACTGCTTGAAGATGATGAGGATGTTGGCCCCTGGGTTCGAACCGGTCTGAAAGAAAATGGGCATGTTGTTGATCTCTTTGCCAATGGAAAAGACGCTCTGATTGCGGCGACGCTGCAATCATACGATCTGTTCATATTTGATCGCATGGTTCCCGAACTTGATGGCTTGTCGCTGCTAAAATCGCTTCGCGCCTCTAAGAACCAGACCCCTGCCATTTTTCTGACGGCCCTGGGGGAAATTGATGAGCGTGTGAAGGGGCTTGAATATGGCGCGGATGATTACCTTGTTAAACCTTTTGAATTTGCAGAACTTTTGGCGCGCATCGACGTGATAGCAAGACGGCAAAACGCAAGTAATCAAGAACAGATCATCGAGTTGATGGCGGGTGGGATCATTCTGAACCTTGTATCCCGCAAATGTAGCCGAAACGCCCAAGTCATCGATTTGACCGCCAAAGAGTTCCAGCTCCTTGAGTTTTTTATGCGCCACCCCGATCGTCTGATCACGCGCACCATGTTGCTTGAGCAGGTCTGGGATATGAGCTTTGATCCAACCACAAGCATCGTAGAAACGCATCTGTCACGTCTGCGCAATAAAATCGACAAGCCTTTTGGACTGCGAACGATCAAAAGCCGGCGTGGGGAAGGCTATGTTTTCGAAGCTTAAATGGTTCTACCACTCTTCCACTTTTAAGTTGGCCACGACGCTGAATTTGGTGTTTGTCTCGCTGCTGGTTCTCACATGGATCGTGACAAGAGAAGTAGTGGACGAAGCGCTTTATAACCGCGCCAAAACTGAACTTTTAGTGCGGATGAAGAATTTGCAGGAAAATCACCATTTATCCCAAGAAAATGGGGTGTTCAGAGAGGTAGATTTCGATGGCAACTATATCATATGGGGGGCATGCAAGGACGACGCGAATTGCACGAATATGCACCCAGAAATCACGGCGAAGCTGGGAATAATCAAGATTGAAATTGACGATGCAGTCTTTTTGGGGCTGATCCAATATAGGGATGGCATTCGCTATGTCGTCGCCCTCGAAACCGAAGAACTGGAGTATGCAAGTTCAGTTCTGGATCGGGTATTCTTGCTTTGTATTTTGGCAAGTTTGGCGATCGTTCTCTTGAGCGGGGCGGTTCTGGCGCGTCGCTCGCAAAAACGCATTGACCAGATATCTGATATTTTGTCTCAGCTTGCGTCAGGACATTTGGATGCACGTTTGGCTGAAAGCCCGCGGCAGGACGATCTGGGTCGCATCGCAATTGATATCAATTCCACGGCAGACAATTTAAAAAAACTTGTCGAGCAAACGCGCAATATTGGGAACCATATTGCTCATGACTTACGAACACCGCTAACAAAGCTGAAGGTTCATGCTGAAGCGATACAAGGCAAGGCGAACCAAACCACGAAAAATGCCCTAAATCGTGATATCAACAGGATGAAGCAGGTAATCAATGCTATCTTGCGGCTTGCTCAGATTGAGGCACAACAATCGCAATCCAATTTTTCACCGATTGATCTGAATGCGTTCGCGCGTGAAATCTATGACACCTTTTCTGTGGTTGTCGAAGACCAGGGCAAACGCCTCAGTTTGCGTGTGGATGATGCGAGGGTCGTCAATGGCGACGTTGCCTTGTTAAATCAGGCCGTGGCCAATCTCATTCAAAATGCGATCAACTACGGCGGAGATGAAATCTCGCTGTTTGTTGAAGGCGCATCAATTGGGTTGGCGGATAATGGCGTTGGAGTGCCACCAGTTGAATTTGAAAACATCATAAGACCGATGGTCCGTCTCGACTTTGCCCGACAACGCGAAGGCTCTGGACTGGGGCTTGCGCTTGTAAACGCTGTCGCAAAACTGCACGGCGCAAAGCTGGTTCTGGACGCAAATCAGCCAAGTGGGCTGGTGGTAAGGCTGGTTTTTAGTTCCAAATAGACATCTAGTTTTTCCAGAGTTTTTCGGTAGTGGGCAGCACGCAATAGAGCCGCTTCGGAATTCGGAATGAGCTGTGAGGTGCTTATTGGTTGTTGCGCACTAGGTTAAGGGCATCGGACCCGCCAAAAATGAGTTGTAGGTTTCAACGTTATCCCTGATGTCGGTTTTCCCTAATGCTACAGCCGCGAATGCGAATATTTCTACTATATACTGGATGCTTGCTTGAGGCCGTCCACGACGTCAGCAAAAACCTAGGTTCCCACAAAGCGGACTTTAGCCGCAATACAGCAATTCGCGAGTCTGGGCTCAAAGCAGCCCTTCGCGGCAATCTGAATAAATGACTACTTTAGTCCAATACCTAAAGCGGGGATATAGCGTCAAGGGGAGGGGTATTGGACCGGGCTCCTTGAATCTATTTTGGAGTTATCTCAACTAAGTGTGCCCCCTCGCACAACGCCCTATAAATTGTTATAATATAACACTCATATAGGGGTGTTTGGAATGTTAACAAAAGGTAACGTCAAGATCGGCCTAGAGACACGTTTCGGACCTGATTGGCCCGGTGTCCGCTGCGGTGCAAAGACCAAAGCTGGAGGTAAGTGTCAACGTTCTGCAGTGAAGCGCACTGGCAGATGCACTCGGCACGGTGGCAAAAGCACTGGGCCTCGCACCCAAGCTGGCCGTGATAAAATTGCTGCTTTGCACACTACGCACGGACGATTAACAAAAGAAAAACGTGAGGCAGCTAGGAAGCGTGCTGAGGTAGGCCGCAAAGTACGCGCCGAGATCAAAGAAATTGAAACAAGTTTGGTTGAGCAGGGTGTCTTAGAACGCAACTGGCGCAAAGACTGGAGGCTGTAGAAGAGGTTCAAGGCCCACGGACCTGGAAGCGGGGGTTACTGTGCCAAATCCAAATGATAGTAACCAATAGATGAAAAGGGGTACCCTCTTAAAAGGGACCATGGTCCATGGCACACGGTCCTTAAGTATTGGCCAGACAAATTCATTCGGCTGTAATTTCATTTGGGTTTTTGCCCTTGTGTAGCACGGCGATGCGGCCCTTACGCCGTTCAACCCAGTAACCTTCGCATCGCTGTTCAATCTTTTTAAGAATCCTGGATCGCTGATCGTGGCTCTCGATCCCTGCGCAGTCCCAAATCTTAAGCGAAAGTTCCAAAGAGTTAAGTGCCGGCGTTACCATTTTCATGAATCCCTCAGAGACCAAGATAAGTCTTGATGTTGGGTCGGGGATGCTACGCTTGATCCATCCAAATGTAATTGGCCCCTTGAGGAACATTGCATCCCGTTTTGCGCGCTGAGCGGTTTTCATATTACCCATAGTAATACCCTATATTTATATTAAAGGAGAATAATAGGATACAGATACGGTGCCGCGGAACG
>Ga0098049_1001018_pt1 | contig 10962 bp, 18 predicted proteins | sample 13BtaG_FD_92582 | JGI IMG/M metagenome (GOLD analysis project Ga0098049, IMG submission 92582) | Marine viral communities from the Subarctic Pacific Ocean - 13B_ETSP_OMZ_AT15268_CsCl metaG | ecosystem: Environmental > Aquatic > Marine > Oceanic | place: Subarctic Pacific Ocean | collected...
GCAAACAATTCAGATCAACTAGAATTATCAATTGCAATAATAAACCCAGGTGAACTTACTTCAAAAATATGATTTTTAATATTTAAAGATTAAGTCGACATTTAAACTCAAGTTATATCTTTCAATGTTTTTAGGAGGATTTGAATCGTATTGTAATTGAATACTATTTTTTAGTCCTATAACTTTAGTAAACTCAAATATGATTGCAAACTCAGAAGTGACTCTGTAGTCATTTAATTGTGTTGCTAAAGGTTGATAATATGTTGTATTTAGTATTTTATATTTTTTGTCTTTTTCAAGAATAAAAGTTAAATAATTTGTAAGTCTATAGTCATCATTGTCAGGATTATTTTCTAATTCTTCCCATTCTTTCATTAATCCTAATCCTAAGTAACCATCAAAAGCTGATATGTGAAACAATTGTTTTCTAATAACAAAACCTAGCAATTGTCTTAACTTGATATCGAAAAATTCATTTTTTTGGGTTTGAACAAAAAATTCTAGTCCTAAAGATCTTTCTAGTAAAAACATTGATGTAAATCTAGTGTGAAAAAATATTTCATTTTTAAAGGCTTCTGAGTCTGTTTCGCCGTATTTGTATTCAAATAAACTTAATAAGCTTTTGTTTATATTAAATTTTTTGTCAAATCTTAATGCGACATTATATTCTAAAACTTTAACTTCGCCATCATTAAAATCAACTCCAACTTCTGAAAGAAATTTTGCTTTTGAAGTGTTTTTTACTCTTTTACTTTCAATGTTTACTTGTGATGTAGCATTTTCTGTACTAAAAAAGCTAGCTGTCAGAAACACAAAAACTAATAATAATATTTTCATTTAAAATCCTTATTGATATTTAATATATGTTATAATATAGGTTTAAAATAATGAAATTTACAATAATATTTTTAATTCTTTTTTCATCTTGTGAAGAAATATTAGATACTAAAAAAGACATGGAGATAAACTATTGCGAGCAGGCACGAGTTTATATTGGCGAGTGTATTAACTCTACTTTACCGATTCTTGAAAGTTGTGATGAAGATTTTGCAAAATCAGTTTTAAATCAACATTGTGATAATGTTGTAGATTATATTTTTAATAAATAGATTATTTTTCTATTTTTTCTTCTCTGTCAACTTTAGGTATCCAACTTTCAATATCCTGATGTAAAATTACAGTATCAGGTGTTTTGGACTTTATCGGGCTTTCTCCTTTAAACATTGAAAGTTTGTCTATGACAGCAGTTTGCAATTCAAATATTTGTTCTCTCAACAGTTGCATCTGGATTTGAGCATCTCTTAAACGAGCTATTAATGCTGCCCTATCTGAATTTGCTGATGAAAGTTTGTCTTTTAATTCTTCGAGTTCAGATGGATCTCTACCTGAGGCAATGGCTAACATTGATGATACTGCTCCTGTTATCATGCCTATTAAACCTACTAATACATCTCTGTTGTCTTCTTGAATTTTAACAAATGATAGGAAAATAATTAAACATACTACGAGCAGCATAAAGAAAACTGAAAACCACCAGCCTCTTTTAGCTTTTTCGCTTTGTGTGAATTGTTTATTTGTTTTAAGAATTTTAGACATTTTCTACTCCTAGTTTTTTATTAAATGCATCTCTTATATATTCTAAGATGACATTAACATAATCAATCCAAAAAAAGTAAGAATCAATCCCTAAGTGTCGTCTAGTTATTTCGTTGCTTAAAGTAGGCCAAAACAAATAAAACCAATAAATTGCGCAACAAAAAGCTAGTTTAGGGCATATAAACCAAAACCATTCTTTTAGTTTTCTATCTCTTGCTCTAGACTTTATTTTTTTAGCTCCTCCAAGTCTTTTAACTTTTTCACTATTTGGGGGAGGCTGTAAGTGTTCAATATCAGTACCTAAAGCATATACCTTTTCAGGTTCCTTGACACCTTTAAATTGGTATAAACCGACTAGTGCATATCTTGCATTTTTTGGAATAAATCTATGCTTTTTTTGACTTCTTTTAAACTTAGTAATTGCGTTATGTGATAAAAGAATTTGTTCAGGCCCACAAATAGACATTGTTCTTGCAGCAATGTTTTTTCCTATTCCTTCAATGTTGATTCTTTTAACACCTGCATTTGCTAGTTTTTTAGCTGTTTTTGTTATGATCATTTTATCCCAATGTATTCCAACTCTGCTTCTAAATGGTACTTTATGTTTTCTTAATGATAATTTATATTCAAAAGAAAAAGCAATTGCGTCCTGTATTGTTGCAAAATACATTAAATGACCGTCTGAATTGTCTACCCATTGGCCGTTAAATCTTGTAATTAAACTTAATACCATTCTATCGTGAGCACCAAACCAAGTTGCTGCTATTCTAGATCCATGTTTTTGTACAAATTTTGTTGATCCAATAATATCTGTTAAAACTATAGCAATTTCTGCATCAATCATATTTTCAGGTAGAGACATTTTATACTCCTGTTTATGTACTATAGTGATAAATATTTATTAAAGATATAATAAAGGATAAAAAATGTCTAATAAAGTAGAAGTAAAAACGTCTAAGCCAATGCAAAGTAAAAAATTTTTAGCTTACTTGATTAGTGAGCTTACATCAAAGTTTGCTATGTTTTATATGCTAATGCATTTAAATTCTAAGCTTGAAATAAACGAGTTAACCTTATTAATGACTATATTAATTTGTAGTACAACTTTGACTGTCGGGTATGTTTTAGGTGAAGCTTATTTTGAAAAATTCGTGCATAGTGTTGTTGATATATTTGACAAAGATGACAAAGATGACAATAAAGACATAAAAAAAGTTATAAAAGATTAACTACAGTTTTTTAATTATATGAATCCAACCTGGTAAATAAGAGTAACCGTTAGAAGTAAAAACAGCAGCTTCTAGAGTATCTTTATTGTATGATGTTACTCCATTGTAATAGTCATTATAACCGCACTTAAAGCATTCAGACCATTTTCCAGCTGGATCATTAACATAGTACTTATTGTTCTCAAATCCTGTAACTACAATTACATGACCAGATGATGTAAAATATCCATGAACTATTGCAACATAACCTTTTCTCAAAGATTCTCTTAAAAATTCTGGCGAAGCGTTTGTATATGTTTCAATTGAAGATTTTGTAGAATAGTAAGAATATACTTGATTAAGACCTGATGGTGACTTTGCTATTTCTTTCCCCCACTCTTGAAATATAGTATCTGGATGTATTTTATATTCAAAATATGAAAGTACCATTGCTACTGAAGTATTTTGACATGTAGCATATCCGTAATGTTTATTGTCGTATTGATTGTAGTATGGAACATCTGTTAAATATTGTGTATTGTTGTTGTTTTGATTAACTTCTTGATTTTGGCTTATTTCTGATGTTTCATATGTGCACGAATTATATATATCACCTGCTTTAACGCAAGCACAATAACCAGTATTACATTCAACCTCAGGACTTTGTGCATTTAAATTAACTGCATAAGATGACCAAATGCATCCATCGCTGCAATAGTCTCCTGATATTATTTTTTGGCTTTTGTTAATATTTGTGGTATTGTTATCTAGTTCTGATTCGCTGCAGCCAAAATACAGTGCAGAAAAAATAAGTAAATAGCTATTAAAAAGTAATATATAATTCATAGAAGTACTCCTGAATAATTTTATAGAAAAGGTAAGAATAATGATTATAAGTAAAATATTAAATGAAAGTTTTAATATATTAATTCATAACTATGAAGCTAAATATTTACAAAATTTATTTGAAGAAAAATTTAACAATGATTATATGTTATTAAAAGAAAAAAACAATTGCTATTTACTATTAAAAGAATTTTTTAAATCTACAGAAATTAGATATGTTAACGAGAAAAATATAAAAGAAACTATATCTAAATTTACGAGGGTTTTAAAAGAAGAAATAGGTAGAGATTATCATAACTATGAAGATAGTCAAAATCTTGACATTAGAAAAATTTTACAACAAGATGATATCGATGTTTCTAAAGGAATATCAGGTTATACTGGAAAGAACAACATATCTGTTAAAACAAATGCAGGTCTTGAAGTCAACATAGATTTTGACAGTGAAGAAGAAGCTGAGTTATATTCAAAAAATGCTGCTTATAAATTAAAAAGGCAAGTGTAAATTTAAAATAAAAATATTATTATAATAAAAATTATTTTTTAAGTTTGCTTTTTAAAATGTATCTTTCTCTATAAAACATGTTGTGATAATCTTGCATAAATTCTTTAAATAAATCAAAAACTTTATCGTCTAAATTATCGATATCTTTATAATCTTTTTTTATAACTTTTTTGATTTCTTTTTCTAATTCTTTTTGTTTTAGAGTGTCTAATTCTTTTTTAATAATAGACTTGATTTTTTTAATTTGTGATCGAGATAATTTATCTTTTGGCATAAAAATATCCTTGTGAGGTTGAATGAAAGAAAATAATAATACATGGATTAATTATTTCCCATATGAGAATCCTAGGGAACAACAAGCTTTAGTTATTGACAAAGTTTTAAACGAATTTAAAAACGGTAAAAAATATGCTGTAATTGAGTGTGGTACAGGGGTAGGAAAATCTGCTATTGGGCTTACAATAGCAAGAAAGATAAACGAAAGCTCAGAATATAATGGCAATTTTGAAAGTGGCTCTTATTTTTTAACAACACAAAAAGTTTTGCAAGATCAATATGAAAAAGACTTTTCTAAGTTTAACTTGGTTTCTTTGTATAGTTCTAGTAATTATACTTGTAGTATAGATAAACAAGCATCATGTAAAGATATTCAAACAGCTTTAAGAAGTAATAGTTTAAGTAAGAAATATGACACTTGCAAATATGATTGTGTTTATAAAAAGAAAAAGAAAGCTTTTGTAGAGAAAAAATTAGGAATCACAAATTTCAGTTATTTTTTGACAGAAAAAAATTATAATGGAAAAGTTCCCAATAAAAAAGTACTTGTGATTGACGAGGCACATAATTTAGAAAACGAATTAACAAGATTTATTGAAATTAGTGTTTCTAGTTTTTTTGCTGAACGTATTTTAAAAATTAAAATACCAAAAGATCTTAATACACAGTTTAAAGTTTTTAATTGGATAAAAAGTACATATCTTAGCTCAGTCAAGAACAAAGTTAGCTTTTTTGAAAAACAATTAGATAAATTTGGTATTTCTTCAAGTAAAATAGAAGAATTTAAAAAGATTACAAAGCACTTTGAAATGTTAACTTCACATGCACAAAAAATAGAACAATTTATACAACTTTATGATAAAGACAATTGGGTGTTTGATATTGAAGAAACTGACAAGAAACATAGAAAATTTATATTTAAACCAATAGATGTATCACATTACTCTAAAGATTATTTATTAAAATATGCAGACTATATCATTTTTATGTCAGCAACAATTATATCACATGAAGGTTTTATGGAGACTATTGGATTAGAAGATTCTAAAACCTTAAAAATTAAGCAAGGTTCACCATTTGATCCTAAAAATAATCCTATTATTTACTCTCCTGCTGGGAGTATGTCAGCAAACAATATTAATAAAACTTTACCAATTTTAAAAGAAATGGTTAAATCGATTTTAGCAAACCATAAAAATGAAAAAGGTATAATTCATACACACAATACTAAAATTGCCAAGTTTTTACATGAGTCTTTAAGAGATAAAAGATTAATACTAGCTGTTGGTAGTAATAGAGAAGAATCTCTTAATAAACATATAAAATCAAAAGGCAGCACAGTATTAATTTCTCCATCAATGGCAGAAGGTGTCGATTTAAAAGGGGACTTATCATCATTTCAAATTATATGTAAAGTTCCTTTTCCTTATCTCGGTGACAAAGTTACTCGTAAAAAAATGAACAAATGGAAGTGGTGGTATAATACACAAACTGTAAGAACAATTGTCCAGAGTTTAGGTAGGAGTATAAGGTCTGAAAATGATAAAGCAGTAACATATATACTTGATGGAGACTTTTCCAAGATAAAGAGCAAATCATCAGAAAAATTTCCAGAAAACTTTTTCAAAAACTACCATGAGTATTGAAACTAGGAGAATCATGAAAGAAATAAATGGCGCAGGAATTATTGTTTTTTACGATAATCGTGATGGAAATATAAAAAGTTTAGATAATGATATACTTTATTTGACTTTATTAGATTATAGAAATAAATATGACTTTCCTAAAGGAGGTATTGATAAAGGAGAATTAGCTTTTGATTGTGCCTTAAGGGAAGCAGATGAAGAAATAAGCTTGAAAAAAGATTATTTAGAAAGGTTTTTGTTTCAACAAGAAAAAAACAATCCTGCAGAAGTCACTTTTCTTTATAAACAGTGTGAAGGTTTAGTGATGTATGTTGCTGAAATTAAAAAGTCTAAAATGAGTGATCAATTTTTAATTGTTAAACCTAATGAGAAAACAGGTTATGAAGAACATAGTAAGTTTATTTGGTTAACTAAGGAAAATTGTAAAGAAAACTTATTAAGTTATTTACAAGAATTTTTAGATTGGTGTGATGAAGAAATAAGAAAACAAGTTTAAAAATTTTAATATAATAACATACGAATTTAAAGTGATGGGTTTGTATGAATAAAGAAATTATTAAATTAATTGAAGATTTAAAAAAAGTAAACAAGTCTTTTATTAAAGAAAAAAATAAAATTGTATCTACAAATAAAGTATTTAAAAGTAAGTTTTTGTTTTTTTATTACTTTATGAAGTCTGAATATTTTAAAAACTCTCCATATAGAAATATTTTAATAAACTATTTTAACAAATCAGAAAAGATATTTCCAGGAAGCTCTTATTATACATCTGTTAAACTTTTAGACAAGTTATTTAAAAACATACAAGTAAGTAATAAAGTTTCAACAGACAAAAATCTAGATACATTATTTGATTACTTACAAAGTATTTCCAATGAAAAATCTTTTAATTTATTAAAAAACATATTATTGTTTAGCGGTCCTGATGCTATAATTAATTGTGAACTAACAAAAAATAAGCAAATATCAGTTCATAAAAACTGTAAGCCTTCTTACAATATTAATATTCATGATTCTTTTAAAAGTGTTTACTTTAGTAATTCTAATACAACAACAAAAACATTTAAAGTTTCAGTTTTTGATGGATTTATTGAAAGAGAATCAGAGCTTATGCCTTTTGTTGAAGAATTGCATAAAGATAAAATTCCAGGAATAGTGCTATGTAGAGGAATATCGGACGAGGCTGCAAGTCATTTAAAAAGAATTTTATTACGCAACAGGATTTATTTATATCCATATGTAGAAAAATTTAACAATAGTGACCCGTTTCTTTTTAAAGATATTGCTAAAAATTTAGGTACAAATGTTGTTTCAACTGAATTTTGTGATAATGTTTACAAGGATATTGTAAGCAAATCTATTGATAAAAAATTAACTTTATCACACGATAAGATAATATTTAATAAAAAAAACGAAGATTTAATTTTAGAGCTAAATAATCAAATAAAAGATAATAAAAATTTAAATGTTGATGAGTATCTTAGAAAAAGAAAAGCTAGATCCTCTCCTAACAATATAACAGTTTACATTCCTAACGACGAGTTAAATTTATTAAACGAGTTAAAATCTTTAATAAGTTGTTATAATGCTTGTGCAACATCAGGTTTCTTAAAAGATGAAAACAATATTTTTTCTAAAAAGTGTGAAGCTATTACTGACATTTTATCTGAAAGCTTATATAATACTATTAATAATATAGGATTAGTTGTTAAGTTAAACGAAGGTAAAAAATGAAAACATATATAAAACATTTAGTTGAGTGTCATTGTTCTTTAAAGATATTTGATAATAATCAGAAAATAATATATCACAAATTTCCAGTATTTTCAGTTTTTGATGAAAGTGATAGTATAGAAGAAAAGTATGTAATGTGTAACAATTGTGACATTATACATAAAGTTGAAGATGTTTGCAAAAGCGAGATTAAATGGGGAAAAGAAGCTTTAAAAACATTAGTATGTACTAAAGAAGATATCAAGTTTAATTTTAAAAATTATGAAAAAGAAAACGTTTCAGACTTGCTTGAACTACATGATGTTGATATTGCTGATTGGGAGCTTGTTAATTTTTTAATAGAAGAAAATCAAGCCGGGCAAATAGTTTTAGATCGAAAAGAGATTGAAAACAATATAAGTTACAAAGTTTTATACATTAATGAGTCAGGAAACATAAAAATAAAAAATGAAATTACACAGAGGTACATATAAATGTTAGATCCAAACAATACAGAAGATTTATATTCAATTGAAAAATGTAGAAACATCAAATCAGAAATTCTCAGGTTTGGTGTTAATGATAATGAAATTTTAAAAATTATTGATTATCTTTCTTTAGAGTTAGAAGATCTTGAAAAGCTAAGGCAGATTCAAAGCGTGCTAAAAAATAGTAATGAAATTAAAGATAATATTAACAAAGAAGAGAAAGTTGATATATTACTAAAATAAATCACTTTAAAGGAGAAAAGATGAGTGACGCGGAAATTTTACAACAAGCTGAAGAAACAACTGAAGAAGTAATGAGTCATGAAACTCTATATCAAGAATTAAGAGTCTTAGTTGAATCATTAGAATCTGACGTTTTAAAGTCTCAAAAAGGAAACAAAGCAGCTTCAACTAGGCTTAGAAAGTCTTTAAGACTATTAAAGCATAAGTCTGGAGATTTTGTTAAGTTTACTTTAGGCAAGCTTTAGAAGCTTTTTTAATTGCATTCTTTTCTATTTGACAAACTCTCATTCTTGTTATGTCAAATAAATCTCCTATTTCTTGGAGAGTGTGAGTATTATTATTTGACTTGTTAATTATGCAATTATTATTATCACTTAAGTTGTTCTGCCAGTATCTGCATGTTTTATTGGAACATTTTTTCTTTAAGATTTGATGTACTTTAAAGCATGCTTTGTTTTTTAATTCATTTTCTTTCATGATTAATCCTTTGATGTGTTGTTTAATAATTAGATTATATGAAAACTTGAAAGGTTTTACAATATGTCAGATAGCTTGGCTACTAGCAAACATAAAAAAACATTAGTAATTGATACTAGCGTTTTACTATATGATAAAAACTCATTGCTTAATATGGGTAATAACAATATAGTAATTCCACTTGTTGTTTTAGAAGAGATAGATAATTTTAAAACTAAAGAGGGAATTTTAGGAGAATATGCAAGATATATCAATAGATTTTTAGATGATTTAAGAAGCACTGGAAGTTTATATAAGGGTGTTGATTATACACATAAAGATTTACAAGTAAATATAAGAGTAGCATCAGAGACTTCATGGGATGATTTAGAAGGTTTAGATAAAAAATATAATGATAATGTAATAATAGCAACTGTTAACAAGCTTAAGAGACAAGCAGCTGAAGAAGTTATATTAATTACTAAAGATATTAATTTAAGAGTTAAATGTGATTCTATCGGTATTAAAGCTGATGATTATTATGCAGATTATGAGTTTATAGAATCAGAAAATCTTTATTCTGGACATCAAGAATTTATTGTAGACCCTGATATTATCAATAAAGCATATTCAGGTAATCATTTAAAACTAAGTGAAGAAGTTTTTGAAGGTATTCATATTATTGAAAATGAGTTTGTTACTTTAAAAGCAAACAATGGAAGTAATCAATCATGTTTATTGAAGAGAAAAGATAAGAACTTAGTAATTTTAGAATCTAAAAATGAATTAGCTAAGTTAAGTGGAATTGAAGCTAAAAATAAAGAACAAATTTTTGCTTTAGAGCTTTTGCTAGATGAAGAAATACCTTTAGTTACATTGACAGGAATTCCTGGAAGTGGTAAAACTTATTTAACTTTGATGACAGCTTTAAAGTTTTTAGAAAAAGAAGATAAAAAAAGAATCATTTTTACAAGACCTATTCAAACTGTAGGTAAAGATTTAGGATATTTGCCAGGCACAATAAATGAAAAGATGTCACCGTGGTTAGCACCAATAGTTGATAACTTTAGAAATAAGTTTGGTGATTTATCTTATTTTGATTTAATGATGGAAAAAGGTCAAATAGATGTTGCACCTTTGTCATATATAAGAGGTAGAAGTTTTAATGACGCTATAATAATAGTTGATGAAGCACAAAATGCTACAGTTCATGAACTTAAAACTGTAATTACAAGAACAGGTAAAAATTCTAAAGTTATACTTTTAGGTGATATTGATCAAATTGATTTGGCTTATGTAAATAAATTTTCAAATGGTTTAACTATAGTTATAGAAAAATTAAAAGAAGAATCAGTAACTGGTCATGTAAACTTTACAAAAGGATACAGATCAGAATTAGCAAACATAGTAGCAGAAAAGTTATAAAAAATGGCAAGTTCTAAAAAAAAGTTAGATGCAAATAGAGTAAGATACGTTTATCCTCTATTAAGAAAAGAGCCTAGATTTGGTGAAATAGGTAGTGGTATAAATGCAGAAGTTGCAATAATAGATTTTAATAATCAATTAAATAATAGTTATACCTTTGTTGAAACTTATGATCAAATTCCTGTCTGTGTAATATCACCTGAAGATGAAAACGTAAACGTTTATATTACAAGTTTAACAACAACTTCTGTAACAGTAGCAGGATCTGCAACATTTACAGGAAAAGTTCACCTACACATATATCCTCAGGAAACTTAATAATGTCAGAAATAACAAGAGGTAAATTTACAATCGCTCAAGGTAATCTTAGTAAGCAAATTAACTTTTTAGCAGGAACATTTTCGTCTTCTCCAAAAATAGTGTTAACAGCTAACGAAAATGTGAATATTTATTTAACAACAATAACAGATAATTATTTTATATGTAATATAAGTAATATTCACGATCAAGACATAGAAGTTAACTATGTCGCAATAAATAATGATTAAGTAGGTAAAATA
>Ga0098049_1001020_pt1 | contig 10951 bp, 17 predicted proteins | sample 13BtaG_FD_92582 | JGI IMG/M metagenome (GOLD analysis project Ga0098049, IMG submission 92582) | Marine viral communities from the Subarctic Pacific Ocean - 13B_ETSP_OMZ_AT15268_CsCl metaG | ecosystem: Environmental > Aquatic > Marine > Oceanic | place: Subarctic Pacific Ocean | collected...
AGTAAAAGTAATTTTATCGCTATTTCTTGCTATACTCAAACCAGTACCAGCCTCAAGCACAACCTCATCTGTAGATGAGTCACTCCCTGTTAATCTTATTTTTTCTTCGTCAGAATTATCTCCATCTACACAAGAAACAGAATATGTTGGACCGTCAGCGCCAGTAGCACCTGTTGCACCTGTAGCACCTGTAGCACCTGTAGCACCTGTATTTCCTTTTGGACCTTTTTCTGTAATAACTATATTAGATGTAGCTGGAGTAGATACGCTTATACTAGTTGATGATTGAGTTAAGCTTATAGTATTGCTACCAGATACTGAAACATCTACAGTATTGCCCTGAGAAGTTGTTGTGCTTACGCTCATTACTTTCTGTTTGTCTTAGTAACATCTTCATTAATAACAAAAGAACCACGAAGAACAGTCGTGTGAGTGTCAACACCAGAAGCTGTAGGTAAAATATATTGAAGATCATACACATGTCTTCCTGAAGGAACATTTCTCATAGTAGCTGCCGTAGCTGTAATAGTAACATTTCCACTATCGTCTACAACAAAGGCTTCAAAATAAGCACCACCTGGAAGTTCTTGAGTATTTAAATTCCTTCCTTTTAAGCCTTTTTCTGTAGTTGCAATTAAAGGATTTGAACCTCTTTTGTTAGATGGCCACACTTGCATAACAAAAGCGTAATTTGAGGTGGACAAAGTAAGACCTGTTCCTGAAGAATCCTTTAGGGTCAGTGTAAGAGAAAATGTATCTCCTTGACGGCAAGTTATATCTAAAACCTCCGATACGTCTAAATTTACTTTACTAGCCATTTTTCATATTCATTAACATTGTTCTCATTGGGTTTTCTCCCCCTTGTTGCAATTCAGTTCTATTTCCTTTTCTTTGAGAAATAAGCTTAGACTGCTGAACCGCCTGCTTTTCTACTCTTTCATCTTTTCGATCCTCCTTAAGGACTTCAAGTTTTTCTTTAAACTCATCATCAGTTTCTTTAAAGCCTAATGTAGCTTTAGCTCTAATAGTTTCAATTTCTTTATTAAACTCATGTTTCATAGTAGATAATTGAGCATCTATCTGAGCTTTTAATTGCATTTTTTGTGCCTCTATTTGCGCTTCGGCTTGCATCTTTTGCCCCTCCATTTGCATTTCCATGGCTTTAGTTTGTTGAGCCATTTGAGCCTGCACTTGTTGTTGCTGCATCATCATAGCTTGCTGTTGTTGCATTTTCTTTTTACGTCTAACAATAAGCAATCTTTCAGCCTGATTTACATCTTTAAGTTCCCTAATAGCCATAGCATCCTCAAGGTCTATTTCTTTTTGACCTAAAGATATTTGTATAGCTTGTTCTAAATACGCTTGATCTTTATCATCCATATCTCTTTGAACTTGAACACCAAAATTATACATAGGCAATCTAGAGAAACTAGAAAGAATACTCATATTAGTTTCACCAATAGCGTTTTTATAAACATCCATAATAACAGACTCTTGTGGTAAAATCTGTAAACACTTAACTATATCGTTACAAACACTCTTGTAAAGAATCATAGAAGCATTTGTAACATCATAAGTAGCATTATTGGAAGCAGCAATAGCTTGCTCCCTAACCCCTACTAAAGCTTCAGACTTTGGCGTGCTAGCATCAACAACTTCATTAATTCCTGTAGTATCACGTATCATTCTTAAATAGTGATTATACAGGCCAATAAGCTCATTAATATTTCTAATACTATTACCTATTTCACGTATTGGTGGATTTTGAAAACCTCCTTCTGGATTTTTACTTCTGTAATAAAAAACACCAGTTTGCTCGTATATATCATGCAATTCTAATGGTTGCAATTCACCACCTTTTCCTAATTGTACATTTTCTAACCCTTCAATATCAATAATAAGACCATCAGGCTTTGCTTTAGCAATAGCTTGTTGAATCTTCAAATGAGTTAACTGTAACATGTCAGCAAAACCTATACAGCTGTTAACCATAGATTTTGGCATCATGTCTGTAAGATTAGTAGCAACAACAGAATATGAAAGCCTTGCCTTGCTTATATCATGTATATTTTTAGGCACATTATGCATCCTCCCATACCCAAACAAATAGTCTGTACCTATAATAAAGTAACCTTTATATACATTTACAATTTCCATTTTATGAGGCTTTCTTTCGAAAACACTCCCAGCTTTTTCTTTATAATCAAACCCTTCGTAAAAAAAGTTTCTGTTGCCAAATCGATTTTCTTTTTCTTCAAAATACATACAATCGGTTGACAAAAACTCGAACTCTAATACTTCAACAGAATACTCATCATAATCATAAATATTCCTACCAAGCTTATCATCATAAGTAAAACTCCCACTAGTTCTACCAGATGTTTTTTTAGCTATTTTTTTAAAATCTTCTTCTTCAAGCTCACCACCAGCTATTCTTTTTAGCTCCTGAATAGGCATAGTTCTTACATGACCACCATAAGTAATATCTTCAAAACTAGGATCATTTGTTTCGCTATGAATAAAATCTTTAGGTTCTACATAATGTGTTTTAATTCCATAGTTAGGATCGTTTGATCTTTTAACTACAGCTATGCCGTTTGTCGCTAAATCATTTACACACCTTCTAAATACATTATCATCAAAACTATTCCAAGATAACGTCATGTCTGTAGCAATCTGAGCTGCTATTTCAGCATCACTTTTTACATTCTCTCCAATAAATATTTCTGCTTCAGCTTCATTGTCTGGAATAGATTCAGGATCCATGCCTATAGTAGCTCCTGTTTTTTCTTTAAATTCCATAAGTTGCTTTTTTAAAGCTACTTGAATTTCTATTCTTTTTTTATCTCTGTTTTTTTCTGAAGAAGATAAAGGATCTACTGCTTCTAGGTTGGGATAAAGATTTCTACCTAATATTTTATTTACTACAATTCGAACAAATTTTGGTAAAATAGGTACAGGAGTGTAGTCAAGATTCATCAAACTACCATCACCAGAATTAGGATCTTGATTATTTAATAGTCTTTTGTAAATTGAAGTGTCTTGAACACCATTAGCGTATTCTTTATTTCTTTTAAATAATGTATATCTATTTGAAAATAAAGATGAACTGTCAGATCTTTTTCCCCACTGAGATTCAATAGCCTTAGCATATCTTAGACCATACTCCTTACTCTCTTTTTCTTCTTGAGAAGCAAGTGGGTCTGGAAAATTTTTTTTACCGCTATATTGTTTCATTAAGGTGAGGGTATATATTGCAAATATAGGAAATTAGCCAGAGACTTTGTATCGCCTAAAAAATTTCCTTTCATCAAAGTTACTGACTTTCTTCTTTTTAACTTTTTGAGCTGCAAGTAGAGCTAAACCTGAACTAATAGTAAGGTCAAACTTAGTTCTATTATCTATTTTATAAGCTATCCAGTCTTCAAGAGTATTATTGAAATACATGTTTCCAACTCTATTAGCTTCATGATTTATTCCAACGTGATCATGTATATAAGATTCTATAGCATGTGCATGAGCTTGGATTATATCTTGAGAGTTTGAAGGAATGCCTTTTGTTTTCACCTTAACTCTAGCTGTTCCAGTTTTTAAATGTTTAGGCCTGTCTAATAAGTACCCATCGTAACCCCTTGACTCAAAGTATCTTGCAATACCGTACTTATTGTTTTCAATTAATATAGGGTAACCATAAAAAACAGCTGCCATCAAAACATCTTCATAAAATATTTTAGCAAGTGGAGGTCGAGATGCATACTCCAATACAAACATATTAGAGGGGTGTTCCATATGAAATTTATTATACAAATGCAAAGCTCCTTTAGATCCCCTTCCATCTACAGTAGCATCTAAATCATATGAGTCAACACCACCGCATCCTACATCTGAGTTAGGGGGTATTTTCTTACCTCTTACTAAAAGTTTTTTATTTCTAAATTCAACAGGAGGCATCCAAGATATTTTAAACCTACCGTTTGGATCTGGAGTAAATATAACCTCTGTATCTTTTTGCCCACCTTTCCATATGAAATTACCAGTAACTACTGGATTTGGGAAAAGCTCGTCATTGTGTTCTATTTGCTCATATATTTTCCCAATATTAAATACACTACCTTCTATACTGTCTCTAAAAGCCTCATCTGAAGTAAATGGAAATTGACGTATAATTTCATTCATTTCAGAAGCGTTATTCTTTAAAGAAGATCTTTCATTTTTCAAATATGTTCTAGAACCCATGGTTATATCTTCTCCATCTATACCTTCTACAGCTTCTTCTGGATCTTGAGTAATAGGATTGCCATATAAATCAAAGAATCCTTCAAGAGAATTTTCTGCTGATATAAATAATCTATATAAACCTGTTTTAGTCCTCCCATTCTTGTTCCTCTCTAAAGGATTCGAATCCTCCCATAAACTCTTGTACTCTTTTCCTCCTTTTCCCATTGGATTTACTGTGCTTCCTACTAGAGCTTTTCCTATAATTTTTCGCCCTACGATCAAACAAGTCCTCTGTATCCTCCAAGCGTCTCTTATGTCTGTTGGTTTTTCCCATTTTCCTGCTTCGTCTAAATATAATATGTGTAATTTTTCACCATCGTATGCATTATTGGTTGTGTTTTTCCAATTAATTACAGTGTTAAGAGCCTCACCTGTTTGAGCTGTTTTATTTTTTTTAGTAATACGTTTTGAAGGTTCTCTAAAAGCTAATTCCATACGAGGGTTAGTTGTTCCATCTTGTATAGGTTTAAAGAAAAAAGGATAGTTTCTAAACATAAAAACCACCTTCTTCATAAAGATGTTTTCTTGGGCGTCTTTACCTGTTTTTGACTGTATCCCCATAAGCTTATCTTTAACCTGTGTAGCTTCATCAACAAGTACAGCAGAGCATATATTGGTGTAACCAGAACGACGGCACTTAGTGTAAAGCTGACCAATACAACGAGAATCAGTCTCGCAAGCAGCCATATGTAAAAATATCTCACGTTGAAAATTTAAATAATATGGATAGCCAATATCTAGCTTAGTCCATTGTAACATCATATAATGCCGCCCCGTAATATATGTAGCTGCACCGTTGTTATAAAACCAAAAACCCTCACGCCTACGCCGAAACTCTTCTTCGATATATGGACGAAACTTTTCTCTAAACTCTCTTGGCATTTCCGCCCACTCATCCATAGAACGAATACGAGACAATTCTTTCGGCATAGATGCTCTTCTCCACATCTGCACAGAGTTTGATTCTTTATATCCGAAAATTTGTTTTTTATTTGGCTTTTTCGGAAGACAAATGAGTAACCCACCGAGTTCAATAATTTCACCTTCCGTACCGTTGGGACAAATCTTGATAGCAGGGTCATCATACTCATCTAAATCTAATAGTACGGACATTAGTAGCTACTACCATTCTTGTTCATTCTCCCTAAAGAAGGGAAGCCTGTTTTAGGGTCAGATAGATCCATATTCTTACCACAAGGGCATTGAGCCGAACTTACTAATTCCCCATCATTAAAACTCACGGTTACTTTACTAATCTCTTCTTCGTGATCCGAACACTCACATATATACTTTGACATGATATTAAAATTTTGCTTTTATAAATCCTTTCCTATGCTTGTAAGGATTCATGTATTTTGGAGGATTACCTGAGCAACACCATTCAGCAGCTCCTACCCATGGATCAATGCACCAACATTGACTGTAATCTCTTGATTGAGGTCGTCTATGTTTGTTTTGAATAGAACATGATGCTAATAATAAAACCAACATTAGGATGATAAAATACTTCATTGTATATATATTAAATTTTATTTACGTTTAGATCCCTTTAATCTAGACTTTTCTCGTCTGCCTCTATTTTTAGACTTAGACTCTACTTTTGTTTTTTTGCCTTTGTGGTGTATATCATTCCCATCACCTTTTTTTACTTTGCCTTTTTTAATGGCATACCTTCTCCTTTTATTTCTTGCAGCACGATTCTTTTTCTCCTTAATAGAAGATTGGAATTTTTTATACTCCTTCTTATAATTTCTTTTCTTTTTTAAAGCTTTCATAACTCTTGCAAGTTACTATTATTATTCCTTCTATTATATGTGACTATTCTATGACAGTTAGAACATCTTACTTCACATTTATCTATTTCTTTCTGTATGCTTTTTATACTATAAGATTCATAAACCATATTAGAAATACATTTATATTTATTGTCTTCTATATGATCAAAATCTAAAACAAGGTGATTTGACTCTCCACAATCAATACAACTTGATTCTTTTTTTATGTTTTCTACATAAATCCTATTTTTATTTCTTTGTTTAATATTTCTTTTTTTAGACCTTTTTACAATCTTTTCTTTATTAGCTTCATAATGACGTTTTGATGCAGCTGCTTGATCTTTAGGGTCTTTGTATGCCATTACTTAGAAAACCTTTCGGCAAAACCTCCAGTATAGTCTTTTGTGTTTTCTATTTCCCCACTTATTTTCAAATCTTTTACCATTTGATCTAATCTTTGTCTTTCTATAATAAGCTCTTTACAATCGGTAGCGGTTTGTTTAATAGATTGAAGTTCAGCCTTTCTTGCACTACCGTTAATTTCTGGATCAACAGGTTTTTTGATTTCTTCAATCATATTATCTATAGCTTGCTCCATACTTTTCATAAGTCTTTGAGAAGCTGATATAGTAGTAAACTTACTTTTGCTCATCTAAATCATAAATAAAAATCGGGGTTTTTTCACCTACATAAGCCCCACCTATATTATAAGAAAAATGCTCAACTGCTTCTTCCCACTCCATCCCATCCTCCATAAGGATTTCAATTATTTTATGAACGCTATATACTGTTTTAGGTTCTACCCCATAACTTATACCAACTACAGCTTTATTTAATCCATCAGCTAAAAGACATTCATTAGCTTCAAGCTCTTCCCATAATTCTACTTTGTCAAACATTTTTATTTAATTTAAAATATACATCAGGTCTTCCGCACGAGTGCGATAATATTCTTTACCATCTATTTTTATACGATAATCTCTATCCTTTCCAAATCCAACAATATCACCTGCAAAAACACCTAACTCTTTTAACCAAGGTGTATTAAAAGATACTTTTCCTTTAGAAGGTAATTGTTTTTTTAAAGAAACAATTTCTATAATATCAGATTTAATATCCATATCCTCATCAACAGGCTCTAGTAAAGCCCATCCTGCTAAAGGTTTTATTTCCCCAGTATCTTTAGACTTATAAGCTATTGCTTGATTGTTTATTGTATGCTTATCATCATATCGAATTAAATAATGATCGTCTACACCAGTTAAAGCTTGCCCTTTATTAACTACAACAAGATGATGAAAGTATATAGTATCACCTGCTTTTACACCTGTATTATATTTCATAGGTGCACATACTACAGGACCTTCAGTAACTCTGTGTTCAAATTCTCCACCTTCAAACTTAGAGTCTACATATAACTCAAAACCACTTTCGGTTGTAATCGTATCTTTAATAATTTTTTTTAACTCAACAATAAATAGATTTAATGTTTTCATTTTTTGTAAGGGAATGTTTTATTTAATTGGTCTTGTCTTTTATCACACCCACAATCTTTTGGCGCTAACTTGTTTAAACCAGTGGCTTTTGTAAATTTAGCTACTGTGTCTCCAAATCCTTTACTTTTAACTGTTTTCATTAATACCCCCCAGATCCGCTAGAACCTCCAGATCCCCCAGAGCTAGATGGTGTAGATGTTCCACTGTATGTAGATTTAATAGCTGCTTGTTGAGTTCTATCGTCAGAAAGTTGTCGCATAATTCTTTGAACTAAAAGTTCTGCCCTTCTATTTACAGGAGTCAATCTGTCGTGATATTCTGTTTTATGAAACCCACCAACCATAGCTCCTCGATTAATATGCACATGATATGCACCAACATATTCGGTTCCATCTGGTAATTTAAATTCACCTCCAGAAGTATATAGTTCAGTTCTTACCATTTAAAAATTACAATCAAATTCTAACATACAAGGCATATCGTCTACGCTTTTCCATAAAGCCTGAGAACTATCCTTTTCATCTTGTAAATATACTAAATATCTGTTTTTACCGTATCTGTGAAGATGTTTTTCATCACGAACTATTGCGCTAACCTCTCCTTTACCTGCTCTCATACCTACATAATAAGCCATAGCGTCTTTGGGATCTTTCCCAATAATAATTTTTCTAATAATTCCTTCCATTTTATTCTAATTCTATTCCAGTCCCATCTAGCAAATTTCCTAGATCTCTATCATCTAATTCATCCTTATCATCAACGTCATATGTTTGAAATATAAAATCTTGTATTTCTAATAATTCACCAATGTCCTGTATGTTGTAACTATACATTGCGTTAAGCTTTGATATGTTACCGTCTAAAGGATTAATTAATCCTGCAAACATAATAGAAATAAACCTGTCTTCCACATCATACTGCTTTGCTAAAGCATCTGCTTCAAACATAAGTCTCTGCATATGAAGTAAGAATTCAAAGTCCTTTGTCATAATTTTGCTTTAATACAAATTTAATACAAATGCCTAAAAGTAAAATATCTAGAAAAATCTTATTTAGAGACTTTGCTAAACAAGATAAGAAATATATTAATAAAAACTATCTCAAAAACTTAAAAGTTTTAAAAAGTAAATACTCAGAAAAACTAGAAATGGACTTTTCTAAAATAGAGTTTATGTTATGGGCATATGACTTGCAGTTTTTTACTTTAGATTACGCTAGCAAAGATTTTGAATCAAGCAGATCTAATATAGGTAAAAGATATGTTTATCCATTAGTTAGACACGGATACATATATAAACATTTTGATAAACTAACACCTTCCGATACATACGAAGACCATTTATTTAGAGAAGAAACTAAATATAATTACAGAGTGAGATATGCACTCACTCAAAAAGCTAGGCTTCTTGTTCAAAGATTCTACAAAAGCCTAGAAGGTTAATCTTCAGGGTGAGTACACCAATCCCCATCAGTATCTCTCAGCACAACCATTATCTCTGCGTGTGTGTACGTTGTCTTTCCGTTTAAAAACGATGGTTGATCTCCTCTGTACTTAACTAAAGCTTTACTCCCGTCTGTGCTGTAGCGTAACATACCAGCATTACGGTTAGATAGCTGAGAAAAATCTATCACAGAATCTTCATCCGTGATCTCTGTTGTATTTAGTATTACGTATGTAGTATCCATGATTGTTTTTATTAAGGTGCGTCAGAGGTAAATGGAATGTCACCAGACGTTAAACCTGGGAAACCGTTTAGTTTTTTTATTGAAAAATTATCTATATAAAATTCAGCTGCTATACCATTTGATCTAATCCAAACCTGATCCGTACCACCTGTTCGTTGACCTTGAGCATACCCAGTTAATGTTCTCCATCTGTCATCTACAGCAGCGTCGTAAGTGATGGTTCCAAGAACATCTGCACCACTTCCAGGCCCAGCGCCAATAATATCTTCATCAACTCCATCAATTCGGAATTTACCACTTAATAAATATACATCTACTGAAAAATAATACAAAGCGTCTTTTTCCCAAGTTATATCTTGTCTAAAACGATCAGTCGTGCCTGTGGTAGATATAACCACTCTCGCAACCCCACTTCTACCCCCATAAGTACCCTGAGTAATAGAGCTCGCGTTATCCAGATGTTGAGTCCATCCAGAAACGTTAGTATCAAAATGACCATTTGTAACCATTTCACTACCAAACCCAGACGCATGCTGATCGTGAACTACTCCGTTTGCTTTATCGTCAAACGATCCATTCCCCATCCTATAATATGCTACAAGCGCAGAAGAGTTATCGTATTTATCTCCGTCGTCAAAGGTTAAGTTAGTCGGTTTACCGTTGTTATATATAGCTTCTACAGCGTCAGCATCTAAAGCTACGCTCCATAAAGCTACATTGTCAATTTTTCCATTAAAAAAAGCTGTAGCATCATCTGCACCACCGTTGAGGCTTCCTATAGTACAATCATCTACAGAAGGTATCATTGAAAACGCTTCAGCATGTGTATCTTCTACACTACCGTCTACATAGATTTTTTGCTCACTAGCTTTTCCTGTTATAACAACGTGATGCCAATTACCATCGGTTACATCCGTAGTAGAACTTGGATTGCAATGATTAGAACCATTCCATATCAAAGCTTCCGCTAATCCAGTGCTATTATTTATGCGAAGACCGAAATTTGTAGAGCCATCACCTTTTTGATTTTGGAATATATACCTTCCATTAGACTCTGCACCAGTAGCTTTAATCCATACTGATAGCGAAGCTTCGTTTTGCGAAGTTGTCATTATGCTATTTGAAGCACCTAAGCTCACATAATCATCTGCCCCATCAAAATCTAAGCTATACTTAGACTCTGGTGTAGAGCTTGACGATACTGTGCTTGCTAACCCTAACATTCTCCTGTAAAAAATTCACTCACATCGGCTTGTGAGAGGATTAAACAATTTTCGAAGTCTCTATAAGTTATAGTCACTTCTTCTTCCCATTGGACCGCTTTCGCGATGGTTTCGTAGATGCGTTTGTAGGCGTTTGTGGAGCTCCCAATAAACCCATCTTCTGTAACATTGTTGTTATGTTGCGTATCACCCACAAGCAAACATCCCGCAGTATCTTCATCTGTATTACCACAATGAATAAGTACATATGTAAAATTAGGGACATCAAGGATTTCAAGCATCCCCATATGTATATCAGTGAATCTTTTGGCGTACTTGGCATCGAAGCCACCCACTCGCCTAAAACCGAGGCGATACTCTCCTTCAGGTATACAAGTTTCTCCCTGCACCTTTTCGGTGCGGCTTTCATCTTCGAGAGTATAGCATAAAAACTTTCTTTTATCATCTGTTATATCGAATAGTATTCCGTTAGTTGAGTCTTTTCCTTTGTTGA